>JGI12048J13642_10020275_pt1 | contig 232154 bp, 181 predicted proteins | sample ElkSlonscriptome_16_FD_13642 | JGI IMG/M metagenome (IMG submission 13642)
GCCCGGGTGGCGGGCCGGCCGTCCGGCTCGCTCCGGCGGGTGGTCGTGTGGTGTTGCGGCGTGGCGGGGCGGGTGCGTTGCGGGGCTGTGTGGGTGGCGGGTATAGTGTTTGTTCGTCCGCCACGGTCGGCGGCGGCGGCCTGGGCCTTTGGTGGGCTTGGGAATCAGTTCAGACAGACCGGACGGCTGATCCGACGCCATCCCTGCTGGGGGGTGGTCGCGGGCGGCTTGCGGAAGTGCGTTCGGACGCGGCGTCCGGGCGTCGTTCGTGAGTCGAATCGCGAGGGATCGAGCGGCGGTTCGGTGGTTCACCCTGAAGCGGCCTATCGCGGCCGGTCGGGCGTGCCGGGCTTGGGCGTCGGAAGGTCCGACGTTCGAGGAAGCGCGTCCCGCCGACTCCGGTGCGCGGGTTTCGCTGCACGATTGTGAAGGATCGGGACATCTCCATGGCAGACGCCAACGCCAACGCCTCGTCGGGCGAGAACTCGCTGGTCAAAGACCTCATTGAAGCCGGCATCCATTTCGGTCAGCGTTCCAGCAACTGGAACCCGCGGATGGGCCGGTTCATCTACGGCAAGCGCAACAGCATCCACATCATCGACATCAAGGAGACGATCAAGGGCCTGCTGCTGGCTAAGCGGTTCCTGTCGTCGGTGACGTCGTCGGGCAAAGACGTCTGTTTCGTGGGGACGAAGCGGCAGGCGCGCGAGGTGCTGCAAGACCGGGTCGGCGGCATCGGCATGCACTGGGTGACCGAGCGTTGGCTGGGCGGCACGCTCACCAACTTCCGCACCATCCGCGCTCGTCTCAAGCGGCTTGAAGAGCTGGAAGCGATCGCCAGCGAGGACAATTTCCAGAGCTACTCGAAGAAGATGGAAAGCCAGCTCCGCCGGGAGATGAAGAAGATCAAGCGGAACCTCGACGGCATCCGCAACATGGAGAAGCTGCCGGGCGCGATCGTGGTGATCGACGTGAACCGCGAGCGGAACGCGTTGCTCGAGGCCCGCAAGCTGGGCATCCCGACCGTCTGCCTCATCGACACCGACGGCGATCCGGAATACGCGGACATCGCGATCCCCGGCAACGACGACTCGATGCGTTCGATCGACGTGGTGATCCGCGAGCTCTGCGCCGCCATCACCGAGGGCAAGACCCGCCGCATGACCAGCGAAGGCAAGGACGAGGGCGGCGAGGGCGAAGGCCAGCAGCGTCGCCGGTCGAGCCGGGCGCAGTTCCGGGCGTCGGACGAAGGCGGCTCGGGCGAAGGCGAGCCGGCGGCCGCGGCGGCGGGCGCCGAGCAGTCCAGCGAGGGCTGAGCGACGGCTTTCGCACGAGGGTTCGACGGGCGGGGGAGACGGCACAGGTCGGAGGTCCGCGCAGCCGTCGGCGGCGTGGGCCTGCACGGGGCGGCGGGGCCTGGGTGACGAACGACTTTGACGAAGACCAGGCCGGTGGTGGGCGATGCTTCCGCGGGCCGCTTGGGATGGAGATCACGGCGATGGCAGACATCAGCGCGAAGGAAGTGATGGCGCTCCGCAACAAGACGGGGCTGTCGATGATGGAGTGCAAGAAGGCGCTGGTGGAGACCGGCGGGGACGTCGGCGCCGCCGAGGAGGCGCTGCGCAAAAAGATGAAGGGAAAGATGGACACGCGGACCGACCGGGTGGCGGGCGAGGGTCGCGTGACGATCGAGATCGAGGGCTCGAAGGCCGCGATTGTCGAGCTCCGTGCGGAGACGGACTTCACGGCGAAGAACGACGCGTTCGGTTCGGCGGCGACGGCGGTCGCGAAGCTCGTGGTCGCCGAGCCGGCGGGCGAGGTGTCGACCAACGATGCGATGTCGAAGGTGGTCGACGAGCTGCGCATCTCGACGGGCGAGAACGTGTCCGTGGCGCGGGCGGAGGCGCTCGAAGGCGGCACGTTCGGCAGCTATGTGCACCACGACGGAAAGACGGCGGTGCTGGTGCAGTGCGAGGGCGACGTGCCTCACGAGGTCATGCGCGACATCTGCATGCACATCACGGCGGCGGTGCCGCGTCCTGAGGGCGTGACGCGGGACGACGTGCCGGCGGACGTGATCGAGAAGGAGAAGCGGCTCGCCAAGGAGATGGCGATGGAGCAGGGCAAGCCGGAAGAGATCGCCGAGAAAATCGTCGAGGGCAAGGTCAACAAGCTCTACGAGGACCTGGCGCTGCTCGAGCAAGCGTTCGTAAAAGACCCGAACGTGAAGATCAAGGAACTGCTGCCGAGCGGGACGACGGTGAAGGCGTTCCGGCGGTGGACGGTGGGCGAGACGGCGACGGCGGAAGCCGCGGCGAGCTGACCGCCCCGCGCGACGGATGATTCGCATGAACGAACGAGCCCCCGCGTGTGCGGGGGCTTGTCGTTTTTGGAGCGAGTTGTTGCGGTCCGTCGGGCGTGTCGCGCTCGATCAGTCGAGGTTGAACATTTCCCAGAGGTCCTGCTCGTCGAGCATGTCTTCGAGTTCGTCGCGGTCGACGAGGCGTACCGAAGCGTCGGCGAAGGCGACGGGGATGTCGTCTTGCCGATCGTCGAGGAACGCGGCACGGTCGATGACGAGGATGGCCCGAGAGGCGTTGGCGAAGTCGCTGATCCGTCCGGGCGAGGTTCGGACGGCGTAATCGCCGAACTCGTCGGGCGCGGCGGCGAGCGGGGAGGCGACGGGTTGGCCGTCGCGCGTGTAAGGAATGACGTCGGCGGTTCGGGCGGGCAGGCGGTGGTCGTTGCCGGCGGCGTAGGAGAGAGTCGCAAGGGCCATCTCTTTCACCGCGTTGACGCCGCGCTGCTCGGCGGTGTCCTCCCAGTCGATACGGGCGCTGTCGGCCGCTTCGATCTCAGCGGCGGCCGCGCGGGCTTGCTGGAGTCCGCCGACGAAGGTGCTCGGGAGGAAGCCGACGAGCTGGGTCTTCAGGGCGAGGTGGGTTCCGACGGCGGCGTTGACGAGCAGCGAGCCGTCGGAGCGGGAGAAGCCGTGGAGGTCGTCGCCGTCCCATCGGACGATGCTGAAAGCGGGGCGGACGTCGTCGGTGAACTCGGCGTAGGTGGGGGAGACGAGGCCCGGATCGCGCGAGCCGCCGAAACGCTGGCGGACGGCGTTGGCGAGGGTGATGGTCGCGGCGTCGGCGAGGTAGTAGGCGTCGGCGGCGTGCCAAGCCATGTCCGTGAAGGAAACGCTGACGAACGGTTCGTTCATCATGTCGCCGGCGGCGGCGCGGAAGACGTCGCTGTCGAGGACGGAGGAGTCGGCCCGGTGCTGGGCGAGCGCGGCGCGGACACTGGTGGAGGTGAGGCCCACAACGAGGCGGTCGTCGGCGAGGGCGATGGTGAGGTCGGCGGGCGTGGGCAAGCCGGTGGTGCGGATGGACCAGGCGGTGGCGCCGTCGAGTTGGTACCGCTGCGAGGAGACGTAGCCTTGCAGGAACCCGGCGGCCGCGCCGTTCCCGAGCCCGACCCATCGGTCGATGAACACGCTCATGGCGTCGCGGTCGTCGACATCTACGGAGACGATCGAGGAGAGCATCCCGCCGCCGCCGGTTTCGAGCGAGCGGTAGAAGAGGATGTCGTCGCCGAGGGCGGTGAAGAACGGTTCGACGGCTGCGTAGACCCCCTTGACCGGCCGTGGCACGTCGGGCGAGTCGAGGGGAGCGCCGAACTCGGCGAAGGCGCGCTCGATGCGGTCGGGGAGGTTGCCGAAGTCGAACGCGCCGGCGCCGAGAGCGGTGGCTCCGATCGGCGCGAGTCGGAGGACGTCGGGTTCGAGCGTGGCGTCTTTGGTGAAGCCGACGCGGTCGGCGAGCGTCGCGACGCCCGGCAGGCGGACGTCCGCGGTCAACAGCCCGTCGCGGCGTTCGACGCTGGCGTGCATGCGGATCGCGTCCTCGCCCGTCACGCCGAAGTAGCGGAGGGCTTGGGCCATCTCGGGATTACGGTCGAGTTCCTCTTGCGGGATGTCGAGTGCGGTGAAGTCGATTGCGAGTCGGAAAATCGGATCGCCGTGGGGCGCAGCGATCGTCGGATCGTCCATGTTGGCGGCGATGAGAAGCGCTTCGCCGCGATCGGTGTCCACGGCGCCGACGGCGACGTCCGAGTCGTCTTCGCGAGACCATTGGAGCCCGTCGGCATCGGTGCGACCGAACGAGGCGCCGGCTTCGTCGGCGAGCGTCACGACGTTCGACGCCAGACGCGACGCGTCGTCGGCGTCCTGGGGCCAGGCGACGAAACGGAAGCTCGGCACGGGGCCCCAATCGCCTTCCACCAGGTTCAGGTCGAAGGCGAGGTCGGACCAGAGCAGCGCGCCGAGGAGGTCATTCAGCGGCCTGAGTCGCCATGCGTCGTCGTCGTCGGAGAGGGCGGCGATCTCGGCGGGCAGTTCGTTCAGACGCGCGTTCGCGAACCGCAGCGAGGAGAGCAGACTCTCGTCGAGCGGGTCGGCGAGAAGTTGCTCGGTGTCGCCGAAGTACATGGAGACGAGCGGCCGTGGGGCGTCATGCTGCGCGAGAGCCGCGATCGGGGCGGCGAGCGGCAGGCCGGCGGCGAGCAGCGCCGCGGCTGCGGAGTTGGCGTGGGCGATGGTCATGGTTTTGCTCTCCGGAAAGTGATTCGATTCGAGTCGTCGCGGCGGGCCGGACGGCGCGGAACGGCCGCGGTGGATGCTGATGGTAGTGGTTGGGGAAGCGGGGCCGAAGATTGAGCGCGACGGCGGCGCCCGCGAGACGCTCGGCCGATCATCGTGGCCTGCGGCGCCGAAGTTGGGCACGCGACGTGGGCGTCGCGGGCTCAGCGCTCGAACGGACCGACCGGGCGAAGGCGGCGGTGGATCAGACGGCGGCGCCGATGATGTTGATCCCGCAGTCGACGTAGATATTTTCGCCCGTCACGCCCGCGGCGAGGTCGGAGAGCAGGAAAGCGGCGGTGGCGCCGACGTCGGAGCCTTCGACGTTGCGGCGAAGGGGCGCGTGCTTCGGCGTAGCGTCGAGCATCGCGTCGATGCCGCCCACGGCCGATGAGGCGAGGGTCTTCAGCGGGCCGCCCGAGACGGTGTTCACGCGGATGTTGGACTCGCCGAGTTCGGCCGCGAGATAGCGCGACGTGCATTCGAGGGCGGCTTTGGCGACGCCCATCACGTTGTAGCCCGGGACGACCTTCTCGCTGCCGTAGTACGACATGGCGACGATGCTGCCACCACCGTTCTTCTCCATGAGGGGTTTCGCGCGTTTGGCGAAGGCGGACAAGGTGTAGGCGGAGACGTCGATAGCGGCGAGATAAGCCTCGCGCGGCGTCTGATTGAACATGCCCGGCTTGAGCCACTCGCGGTCGGCGAAGGCGATGGAGTGGACGACGAAGTCGAGACGGTCGAACTTCTCTGCGTAGGCGGCGAAAGCGGCGTCGATGTCGTCGTCGTTCGAGGCGTCGCAGGGAACGAGGAACGGATCGGCGGTCATGCTCTCGACGGCTTTGCGGGTGCGGCGTTCGTTCTTCTCGCCGGGAAGATGGGCGAACGCGCAGGCGCCGCCCTGCTCGACGATGGAGCGGGCGATGTGGGTCGCGTAGGAGCGGTCGTTGGCGACGCCGAAGACGAGGCCGCGTTTGCCGGCGAGGATGGACATGATGGTGCCTCCGATGGGAGTGTGGTCGTGGGGGTCGCGAGTTCGACCGGCGGGCGGGCGGGCGCGGCCCGCGGAGTCGAGCGGAACAGGGTAGCGGAGCGGGCGACGGCGAGCGGCCGACGGGCCGGAGGTCGGCGCCGCGGGTGGCGTATGCTGCGCGGCGAGGAGGCGCCGTGCGGCAGCGATCGACCACAGCGGGGCACAAGCGCACGAGGCGGGACCACGCCGACGAGATCGCCGAGGATTACGTCGAGGCGATCGACGAGTTCGCGCGCACAGCCGGGGAATGTCGGGTGATGGACCTGGCGGGCCGATTCGGCGTGAGCCACGTGTCGGTGGTTCAGACGGTCGGACGGCTGGTGCGGGAGGGGTATGCGACGACGGCGCCGCGGCGGCCCGTCGAACTGACGGCGAAGGGCAAGCGACTGGCGGCGGCCTGCCGCGAGCGGCACGATGTCGTGTTCCGCTTCCTGCTGGCGATCGGGGTGGACGAAAAGACGGCGGCGATCGACTCGGAAGGCATCGAGCATCACGTGAGCAAGGCGACGCTGGCTCGGTTCCGCGCGATCGCGGCGGGGGAGGGAGTGATCGGTCGCGAGAGGCGTGCGTCGGAGGAACGCCCGCCAGAGGAGTGGCCAAGCGGCGCGAACGACGAGCGCTCAACCGGGTTGCGCGACACGCGCGGGTAGAAGTCCCTTGGAGTGGCGAGTCCGGCGCCGCCGAGCGAGGCTGGCTCGCGTGGGAATAGCGTTCGGGTCGTGAGGCCGCTTGACCGCCGGGCTGGGCCCGCGCTACTCTTTGTGCTCGACCTATGTAGGCGACCTTACGTCAACGGCCCGGGTCGATGAAGGAGACGAACGCGATGCGTGCTGGTTTGCGGTGGATCCTGGCGATGGGGGCGGCGGTGGCCGCGGTGGTTCTGATGGGTTGCGGCGACGGCGCCGCGGGTAGCGCCGCTCAGGAAGAGGGCGCGGGCGAGACGCCCGAGGGGCCGCGGGTCGTGGCGACCATCGGCATGGTGGCCGACGTCGCGAGGAATGTCGGCGGCGATCGCGTCGAAGTGCAAGGCTTGATCCCGGCGGGCGTCGATCCGCACCTCTACTCAGCGACACGCAGCGACGTGCAACGGCTGATGGGCGCGGACCTGATCCTCTACAACGGGCTGCGTCTTGAAGGGAAACTCGGCGACTCGTTCACACGGGCCGAGGCGAGCGGGAAGACCGTCGTCGCGGTGGCGGGTTCGGTCGAAGAAGCCGCGCTGCTGGCGACCGACGAAGAGGGCGAGCAGGGTTTCGACCCGCACCTTTGGATGGACCCGCGGTTGTGGATGCGCGCGGTGGACGTCGTGCGGGACGCGCTGATCGAGGTCGATCCGGCGGGTGAGGCGACGTATCGCGCGAACGCCGAGGCGTACCGGTCGGATCTGGAATCGCTGGACGCCTACGCGGTCGAGGTGCTGGCGAGCGTTCCCGAGCGGCAGCGGGTGCTGGTGACGGCCCACGACGCGTTCAACTATTTCGGCGAGCGGTTCGGTTTCGAGGTGGTGGGCATCCAGGGGATCTCGACCGAATCGGAAGCCGGCGTGCGCGACATCGAGCGACTGGTCGAGCTGCTGGTCTCGCGGGAGGTGGGCGCGGTGTTCGTGGAGTCGACGGTCTCGGACCAGAACATCAAGGCGCTGATCAGCGGCGCCGGGGCGCGCGGTCACGAGGTCGTCATCGGCGGCGAGCTGTTCTCGGACGCGATGGGCGAAGCCGGCTCGTACGAAGGGACGTACGTCGGGATGATCGACCACAACGTGACGACGATCGCACGAGCGCTCGGCGGCGAAGCGCCCGAGGGCGGCATGCACGGGAAGCTCAGCCGGTGAACGCCGCGCCCCGACCAACCTCGTCTGCGGCGATGTCCGTGCTGGACGCTCGGCCCGAGCACTCGGCGCGGAGCCCGCTGTCGATCCATGCGATGACGGTGGCGTACCGCCGCAAGCCGGTGCTGTGGGACGTGGATTACGACGCGCCGCCGAACCGGCTGATCGCGATCGTGGGACCGAATGGGGCGGGCAAGTCGACGCTGATCAAAGCGTGTCTCGGCTTGGCGCCGCGGGCGTCCGGGCAGGTCGAGTTCTGGGGCATGCCGTACCGGAAGGCTCGGGCGTCGGTGGGCTACGTGCCGCAGCGGGAGTCGGTGGACTGGGACTTTCCCGTGTCGGCGCTCGACGTCGCGGCGATGGGCCGGTATCGAAAGATCGGCTGGTGCAAACCCGTCTCGCGTCCGCATCGAGACGCGGCGCTGGCGTGTCTCGAACGCGTCGGCATGCATGAGTACGCCGATCGGCAGATCAGCCAACTCTCGGGCGGGCAGCAGCAGCGGGTGTTTCTGGCGCGAGCGCTCGCGCAGGAAGCCGACTTGTATTTCATGGACGAGCCGTTTGCGGGCGTGGACGCGGCGACCGAGCGGGCGATCGTGGAAGTGCTGCGCGAGCTCAAAGCGGGCGGGAAAACGGTCGTGGCGGTTCATCACGATTTGCAGACGGTGGCTGAGTATTTCGACGAGGTGATCCTGCTGAACATGCGCGTGGTGGCGGCGGGGCCCGTGAGCGAGGCGTTCACGAACGAGAACCTGCAGAAGACGTACGGCGGCCGACTCACGCTGCTCAGCGAAGCGGCGGAGGCGATGGCGCAAGCCGGTTCGGCCGGCTCGTGACGCCCATGTTCTCGATGACGGCGGCGGTGGCGCCCGGCGCGACCTGGCGCGAAGCGTTCGAGGTGCTGACGTTTCGCGGCGGCTACAACACCAACGTCGTCATCGCCGGGACGACGCTGCTCGGTCTGGCGGCGGGCGTGATCGGCACGTTCGCGCTGCTGCGCAAGCGGTCGCTGGTGACCGACGCGCTGGCGCACGCGACGCTGCCCGGCGTGGCGCTGGCGTTCCTCGCCGCGGCCGCGCTGGGCATGCAGGGGCGATCGCTGCCGGTGCTTCTGGTCGGAGCGGCCGCGACGGCGACGCTGGCGGTCCTCGCGATCCAGGCGATCCTGCGGTTCACGCGGCTGCACGAGGACGCGGCGATCGGCGTGGTGCTCAGCGTCGGGTTCGGCGCGGGCGTGGTGGCGCTCACGTACATCCAGAAGAACCCGCCCGCGGGTTCCTCGCCGGCGGGACTCAACACGTTCATCTACGGGCAGACCGCGGCGATGAGCGTCGGCGACGCGACGCTGATGGGCGCGATCGCGCTGGCAGCAGTCGCTGCGACGCTGCTCTTCCTCAAAGAGTTCGCGCTGGTGTGCTTCAACGACGACTTCGCGCGGGTCGACGGTTGGCCCGTGTCGCTGATCGACCTGGCGATGATGGCGTTGGTCGTCGCGGTGACGGTGGCGGGGCTGCAAGCGGTCGGGATGATCCTCGTCGTCGCGATGCTGATCGTGCCGGCTGTGTCGGCGCGGTTCTGGACCGAGCGGTTGTGGTTGCTGGTGGTGCTGGCGGGCGTGATCGGTGCGGCGTCGGGGTACCTTGGCTCTTCTGTATCCGCGCTGCTGCCGCGGAAGCCGGCTGGGGCGGTGATCGTGCTGACGGCGGGGGCCGTGTTCGCGTTGAGCATGTTTCTGGCCCCCTCGCGGGGCGTGCTGGCGACGACGGCGCGACGGCTGCGGGTGCGTCTGCGCATCGCGGGCGAGCACGTGCTGGAGGCGGCCTACGAGCGACAAGCCCAAGCTGGGCGTGCTTCCGCGTCGGGCGAGACGCCCGGCGGCGTGTTCGCCTCGGTCGCCCAGGAACGCGGCTGGCCGTGGTGGTTCAAGCCGCTGGTCGGAGCGTGGCTTCGCGCGCGGGGCTTCGCGAAGCGTCGGCCCAGCGGCGAGGTGGAGCTCGCGCCCGCCGCCCTCGAACGCGGGGCGCGGGTCAGTCGCAACCACGCGCTGTGGAAGCAGTACCTGATCAGCTACGCGGACCTCGCGCCGAGCCATGTCGATTGGTCGGTCGATCGGGTCGAGCACATTCTCTCGCCGCGGCTGGTGGCCGAACTCGAAGCGGCCTTGGCGAAGCGAGGCGTCGTGATCCCGGATCCGCACGAAACCTCGACGGGTCGCGGCCGGGCGCCGGGCGCCCATCCGCACGACGAGGCGCCGGATGCGAGCGGGGGGGCGCGATGAGCGTGACGTTTTCCATCGGCGCCGACCTGTTCCCGCTGCTCGCCGGCGTGCTGGCCGCGGTCACCTGCGGTCTTCTCGGCAACTTCCTCGTGCTGCGCCGCCTGAGTTTGATGGGCGACGCGATCAGCCACAGCGTGCTGCCCGGTCTGGTGATCGCATTCCTCGTGACGGCGACGCGCGGGCCGGTGGCGATGTTCGTCGGCGCCGCGGCGGCCGGCGTCGCGACCGTCGTGCTCGTCGAGGTGGTGAAAAAGCTCGGACGCGTCGAGTCCGGCGCCGCGATGGGCGTCGTCTTCAGCGTGCTGTTCGCGCTGGGGGTGCTGCTGATCGAGCGGGCGGCCGTCCGCCACGTCGACCTCGACGCCGATTGCGTGCTGCACGGCCAGCTCGAACACCTGGCGTGGTACGGCGCGCCCGCGTCGACGGCGGGTCTCTGGGACGCGGCGACGATCGACGCCGTGCCGCGCCAGGTGTGGGTGCTGCTGATCGCCTGCGCGCTCGCGGCGGCGTTCGTCACGGCGCTCTTCAAAGAACTCCGGCTGGCGGCGTTCGACCCCGGCCTTTCGACGGCGCTCGGCTTCAACGCGACGGCGCTGCACTACGCGCTGATGATCTTCGTCGCCGGCGCGACCGTCGCTTCGTTCGAGGCCGTCGGCAGCATCTTGGTGATCGCGATGTTGGTGTGCCCCGCGGCGACGGCGCGGCTGCTGACCGATCGCCTGCGACCGCAGATTCTCGTCAGCGTCGGCGCGGCGATCGGGGCGGCGGTGCTGGGTTACGCGGGCGCGGTGCTTGTGCCCGCGGCGTTCGGCAAGGAAGCCGTCAACGCGGCCGGCTCGATGACGGTCGCAGCGGGGCTGCTGCTCGCGGTCGCGGCGCTGGCGTCGCCCAGCCACGGTGTCGTTGCGCGATGGATCCGCCAGCGGCGGCTGGCGCGGCAAATGCATCGGGAACACCTCCTCGCGACGCTCTACCGGTTACGCGAGCGCGACGAGGCGTCGGCGTCCGCCGAACGAATCGAAGCCGTCGCACGCGGCGCGGCCGCTCCGGGCGTGGTGCGAGCTGAGCGATTGGCCGGCCGGGTCCGGCGCGACGCGGGCGGCGATCTGTCGCTCACCGCTTCGGGCCGTGACGCCGCGGCGGAGATCGTCGCTCGGCACCGGCTTTGGGAGAGCTATCTCGTCGATCAAGCGGGCTTGGCGCCGGACCACGTTCATGCGCCCGCGGAACAGCTCGAGCATCTGCCGATGCGTCCGCCGCGCCGGGCCGGCGAAACCGATCCGCACGGGCGACCGATTCCGACCACCGACGGCGCGAGCGGCGAACACGATCGCGCCGATCGTTGACGGCCGCGGCGGCGCACATTCGCGTCGGTGCAAGATTCCCCGCCCGCTCGAAAGCGTGCCGCTCAGCCGACGCGAAGAAGTTGGCAGGCCCAGGTCAGCCCCGCGCCGAAGGCGAGCAGCATGACGATGTCGCCCTCTTTGAGCGCGCCCGCGTCGCGGGCTTTGGTCAGCGCGATCGGGACCGAAGCGGCACTGGTGTTGCCGGTCTCGGCGACGTCAAGAACGACGCGCGGCACGGGAATGCCGAGCTGGTCGGCGACGCTGGTGAGGATGCGCTCGTTGGCTTGGTGCGGGATGACCCAAGAAACGTCGGCTGGCGTGAGGCCGGTGTCGTCGAGCGCGTGCCGGGCGGCGTCGACCATGCGCCGGACGGCTTGCTTGAACACGCGGCCGCCGTCGAGTTGCAGAAAGTGCTGCCGCTCGCGCACGGTGTCGGCCGAGGCGGGGTTGCGGCTTCCGCCCGCGGGGATTTTGATGAGTTCGCCCTGCGCGCCGTCGGAGCCGACGGACGAGTGCAGGAGCTGCATCGGCCCGGTCTCGGAGACCACGCACGCGCCGGCGCCGTCGCCGAAGAGCACGCAAGTGCGGCGGTCGGTGTAATCGGTGACGCGGGTGAGGATCTCCGCGCCGATGACCAGCACGTTCCGCGCCGCGCCCGACGCGACGAACGCGTTGGCGGTGTGCAAGCCGTACAGGAAGCCAGAGCAGCCCGCATTCAGGTCCATCGCTGCGGCGTTGCTCAGCCCGAGCGTCTGTTGAACGCGGCACGACGACGCGGGAACCGGCGCGTCCGGCGTCGCAGTGGCGAGCACCACGAGATCGATTTCTTCGGGCGCGAGACCCGCGTCTTCAAGTGCAGCCTCGGCGGCACGCGCGCCAAGATCGCTGGTCGAGTCCGCCGCGGCGGCCCGGCGGCGCGACTTGATGCCCGTCCGCTCCGTGATCCACTCGTCCGACGTGTCGACCAACCGCGCCAGGTCGGCGTTTGTGATCGTCTCTTCGGGCAGGTAATTGCCCAGCCCAGCGATCGAGGCATGCCGCACACTGCGGCCGACGCCCGCATCCTTCGTTTCAACCTGGGCGTTGGCGGTCGACCGCCGGTGAGCCGCCCAGTGAGTGTTCGTGGGCCCGGCGTCGGTCTTGTTCGGCGCGGCTTGCGTGGGGGTCGCCGGCTCGGCGCTGTTCGTGAGTTCGTCCAAGGCGGTGCTCCGCGTCTGGGGTCGGATAGGCCGGGTGGCCGGGGAATCGGCATGAAAACGAAGGACGCACGCGGATGCAACAGGACGCTGGGGCGCGTCGTTGCCATGCTCGGCTCGATAAGGGTATCCGCTCAGCCCGGGGCGTAGGTACGTGATCTCCCGGAATCGGGAAGCGGTCTCACAACGCCGAGCGGAGGGCTTCGTCCGGGCATGATTGGGGTTTGATTGGAATCGGGCGGCGGCGAGACGTACCGGCTGACGGGGCGCCATACGGCTGATTCGCGGCGGCCTGTGAAGCGGGGGAAGCCGCGGTTCCCACCCTTTGATGGATGATACACTGACCATATTCCAAACGGGCGTGACTGAGAGCTTGTCGAACCCCCGAATCTGGGCCAGACTGGAGGCGAGCGGCGCCGCTATGCCGAAAAGGCCGGAACCCTGCCCTTTCGGCACGCGAATCGGCTGCTGCATGCACCGACTCCGGCCACCAGCCGCTCGAGCGCCCCGAGCGCCGGCGTGGCGGGCCGCGGAGGAGACCGTCTCCGTCGCCACACACTCGGCGACAGAATGGAAGAGGAGCAAGACCGTCATGGCTGATGATCGGCTTTTCAACGAAGGCGTGTTCCGACTGGGGCAACTGGCCTTCCACCCCGGGATGACTAATCAGCGGTTGATGCGACGAATGAGCCGCACGCTTTCGCGGTACTGCGACATCGAGGTGGTCGGGGTGGCGGCCCACGAGCGGAGCATGGAGAACCCGGCGACGATGACGCACATCGTGGGGCCGTGGTCCGACGAGCAGGCGCAGAAGTTCGACGATTGGTCGCGGCTGCTGGTCGAGGACACCAACCTGCTGGCCGGGCTGCGGGCGGTGCGGCGCGGGCGTGTTCACCGGCTGAGCGAATTGGTCGAGGAGGAGGGATTCAAAGACAGTCGGCTGTACAACGAGTTTCTTGAGCCGATGAACATCGTGGATCAGGCGTTCGGCATTTACCGCCGGGCGGACGGCTGCGAGCTGCTGGTCGCGGCCATGGCGTTGGAGAACACGGGCGAACTGCAAGCGGAATCGCTCGACCGGTTCATGCGGCTGTCGCACTTCGCAGCCAAGGCGTGGGCGGCCTCGTGGCGCTACGAGCCGGCGTGGGTCATGGAACTCAAGCCGGTTGGGCACCGCGTGTTGGAAGGGGTCATGGAAGGGCTGGACGACGATCAGATCGCCGACCGGCTGAACATCACCTATCACGCGGTGCGAGCGCACATGAAGCGGCTCTTCAAGGTCGCGGGCGTTCGCAGCCGGCTTCACCTCATGCAGGCGTACAAACGCGAGCGGACCGGCCTGGCGGGCTCGCTGTCGGGCGCGGCCAAGCTGCACGCGAAAGATGACGTGGTCACCGTGGTGGATCCCACAGATACGGCGGGTTACGCGACCCACTTTCCCGTCGCCGGGTGATTCAATCCGGCCCGGTCCGGACCCCGGCAGATCGCCGGACTCCGGCGGGCCGACGTCGCCCAAGTCGCCGCTGGCAGCGCCGAGCGGTGAGCACGAACGATCGATCCGCGAACCAGAGGAGGAGTGAGCAGAGGCGGCTTCCCGGATCGGGGGCCGCCTTTGTCGTTGCAGGCGTCGTTCTCGATGAGCGACGCATCGCACGCACCGTCGGGGGCGCTGGTTCGGACGACGCCGTCTCGCTAGGGTTCGAGCATGAAAGCTCACTTGGTGCAGATGGACTTGGCGTGGGAAGACAAGGGGGCGAATTTCGAGGCCGTGCGCCGTTTGCTGGCTGACGCGCCGATCGAGCCGGGCGACTTGGTCGTGCTGCCCGAGATGTTCGACACCGGGTTCTCGTTCCATGTCGAGCGCACGGCGGACCACGACGGGCGCACGTCGGGGTTTCTCTCGGAACTAGCCGGCGAGCTGCGTGTGACGCTGCACGGCGCCCGCACGGCGACGACCGAAGACGGCGCGCGTGGCCTGAACCGTGCGCATGTGGTCGGGCCCACCGGCGAGCCGATCGCGACCTACGACAAGATTCACCCGTTCAGCTACGGCCGCGAGGCGGAGCGATTCACGGGCGGCCGGGAGGTCGTGGTGTATCCGTGGTTCGGCGACATCGAATCGCCCGCGGCCGAGCGGAGCCTGATCGTCTGCCCGGCGGTGTGCTACGACCTGCGCTTTCCAGAGCTGTTCCGGGCGGGGCTCGATCTCGGGGCTCAGGCGTTCGTCCTCGGCGCCAACTGGCCCGAAGCGCGGCAAAGCCACTGGAGAGCGTTGGCGATCGCTCGGGCGGTGGAGAATCAGGCCTTTGTGTTCGCGGTGAACCGCGTGGGCAGCGACCCGAAGCTGCGATACGCGGGCGGTTCGATCGCGGTGGGGCCGGCCGGCGAGGTGCTGGCTGAAGGGGGCGAAGAGGAGGGGGTGCTGAGCGTCGAGGTGGACGCCGGGGCGGTTCGACGGTGGCGGGAGGAGTTCCCCGCGTGGCGGGATCGCGCGAAGGTCCTGTTAGATTGGAGAAGCCCAGCACAACCTGTTGTGTACGAGTGAGTTGCGGAGCCGCTCGTGGGCACGAGAGAGGGTTATCGCCCGGGATTTTGTGCGGAATGTGGGGAGTCGCGGGGTTGGGTGTTGACGGGCTCCCACTATGCGGTACTCTGAGCCTGCGAGAGAGAGATCCATCCAGCCGGGTGACTGCAAACACCTCAGGCAAGATGGTCCGATGCACAGCCCGTGTCGAGAGTTGTTCGAGCGACGCGGGTGATCCGAATCGGGCATGGAGTGAGAGAGACAAAGCTCCGTGAATCTCGTCACGCCCACCGTCGGTAATTACCGACGGTGTTGATGTTGACTCCTACGTGGCGATCGCGGGATCGCGTTGGGTGCAATGCCCTTTTCACCGCGACCGACGACCGCCACGATCCCTGTGCTCGCTTCGCCGATGCTAGCGTGTCGGCGAAGCGATTTTTTTGCGCCGTGCCCGCCACTCTTCGGGTCTGACGGTCCGCGGCGTGATGCCGGCGGCCGGCGGAGTTTGCGAGGGGGGTGGTGGGATTGAGGTGACGGGCGGGTGCGAGGGGGAAGGGCGATGCGGGGCCGGGGTCGCCGCGGGGCCGGGATCGCTGGCGGCCGGGATCGCTGACGGCTGGGATTGCTCCCCGGGCGTGCCGCTCACGGTGGCGAAGTGATGGACCACTGGTGAACGGGGGGGTCGGCCGATCAAGGATCGGTCAGTCGCCGGAGTCGCCGGAGTCGTCGAGGTCGCCGGAGTCGTCGGGGTCGCTGTCGTTCGTTCGGTCTGGTGGGGTCGCGTCTGCGGGCGTTGGGTGCGCGCGTTCGATCGCGCGTTGGAGGAGAAGCCGCAGAGCGCGGGCGTGTTCGAGGGCGTCGCTCTCGGCGGGGGCGGCGTGAGGAGCGGGGTGGTCGAGTCGGACAACGCCGGCGACGCGGCCGTCCTGATCGACGGTGACCAAGACCGCGGCGCGGCTCGCGTCGGGGGCCGGGTCGATGAAGCGGCGGATGGAGCGGTCGGCCGAGAGCGAGAAGGCGAGCGGCTCGCGGCCGACGGCGTCGCGAGCGCGTTGGAGACGCTGCGCGATCGGTTCGTCGCTGACGGGCGGGTCGGTCACGTCGAGGACGACCACGGGCCAGAGGCGGAACGGCGGGTCGGCGTCGGCGACCGCGGCGACCGCGGGGGCGAGCGTGTCGGCGTCGGCGGACTCTCCGAAGACGAGCATCGCGAGCGGCGGGTCGGGCGGCGCGATGCCGGCGCGGATGCCGCCCAGAACGTCCGCGGCGTCTTGTACCGGCATGGGAGGAAGGGCCCGGCCCACACCGACGTCGCCGGGGCGCGGGCCCAGATCGCTCAGCGATTCAAGACGGCGGCGAGCATCGGTGTCGAAAAGCCAACGGTCGCGATGCAGCCTTGCGGGCGAGCGGATGGCGCGGTGCTCGAAGCGAAGCAGTCGATCGCCCTCGTGGAAGCGGACCTCGAAGGAGCGGACTCGCCACGGGTCGGGAGAAGCGACGAGCCGAACGCTGCCAAGCGGGAAGACGCCTTGCATGACGAGCCGGCCGCGTTCGTCCGGTTGCGGGTCCGACCAGCGGACGCCGTCGGTGAAGGCGGTGGGTTGAGAGAGGTCGTGATCGCCGGCGAGCGCGAGATGGAGAGGCAGGTCGTAGACGGGCGGCAGCGAACGCCGAAGCAGAGCGATGGCGGGATTGGTGGACCGGGCCGGCTGGTCGGCGTGGGGCGTCGAGTTCTCGCCTTCGCCGGTTTGGTCGGCTCCGCCGTCTGCTCGTTCATCGTCGGCTGCTTCGTCGGCGTCGGTGACGTCGGTGGGAATCTCAGCGGCGACGGCATACGAGCCGATGTCGAGATCGTGAGCGAGGTCGATGCGGTCGTGGCGGACGTTGATCGAGATTGGGCTCAGGAGCAGGGCGGCGTCGCCCGAGTCGTCGAGCCAGAGACGGATGGTCTCTGAGCGTCCGATCTCTCCGGCGCCAGCGGTGACTTCGACGGCGACCGCCCAGGGCGCACGTTCGGCATATGAATCGGCGAGGGCGTCGATGAGGGCGGCGGCGGTATCGATCGGCGGCGGATCGCCCGATGGACCTGCGGTTTCGTCGGGCGCCGAATCGTCGGCGGACGCCGGCGTCGACGCGGCGTCGGACGGCTCGCGTGCGTCGTCTTCCGGAGCATGGAACGAAGCGGCGGCTGCGGCGTGCGCGGCGCTCAGCAACCATGCGACGACGGGCGGCGCGATCGCCGAAAGTCGCGTTATCGAGAAAAGCCCGCGGGGCGGCGTCGGCTGCGGGTGCGTCTGCGGGTTCAATGGTCGACGGTGGGTGAGCATGGGCGTGTAGATACCTGGGCGGTTTGGTTCGGCACGGTATGCCCTCAGGCGCCGCCGCACTGGCAGCGATCGCGGTTGCGGTCTTGGACGCGGCGTGATGCGGAGCGTTCGGCGTTCTCGGCTGCGTGGAACAGTTCGTCGATGGTGAGGCCGAGCGTGGGGTGGCGCCAGTCTCCGGCGATCTGGGTGAGGGGGCCGAGGACGAAGAGCCGTTCGTGGAGCCGCGGGTGCGGGACGGTGAGACCGGGTTGGTCGACGACGAGGTCGTGGAAGAGGAGGAGGTCGATATCGAGAACGCGTGCGCCCCAGCGAATTTCGGAGGCGCGGTCGCGGCCGGCTTCCTGCTCGATCATGAGGCAGAGGTCGAGCAGGTCGCGGGCGTCGAGCGTCGTACGGACGACGCCGGCGGTGTTGAGGTAGTGGGGCTGCGCGCCGGGTCCGACGGCGGGGGTCTCGATGACGGGTCCGGCGGCGACGAGGGCGACGCCCGGGGCGGCGTCGAGGCGATCAAGCGCGAAGCGGATGGCGCTCTCGCGGTCGCCGAGGTTGGCGCCGAGGGCGAGGGCGGCGTTGCGTGGGCGGGGATCGGGCGGCTCGGCGGAGACTCTCTCCATCCGCAGAGGATAGTGCGATCGTCCACGGTCGCTCACGTCCGTGTGACGACGTGGGCGGTAAATCGGTCGTGCGAACGCCCATCCGAAAGGGTCCGCGTGGTGGCGGGCCCCGAGGGGTGCGATCGGGGTAGCGACGGGGCGGCAGGGGGTTGCCGGTGCGTCAGAGCTGTTCGGGCTCGAACTCTTTCTCGCGGTGCTGCATCTGCGCCTTGAGGCGTTGGAGGATGGAGCTGTGCATCTGGGAGACGCGGCTCTCGGACAGCGCGAGCGTGTGACCGATCTCCTTCATGGTCATCTCTTCATAGTAGTAGAGGATGACGATGAGGCGTTCGGCGCGGGAAAGGCCTTTGGTGAGGAGGTTTTTGAGGTCTTTGCGCTGGATCTCGCCGAGCGGGTTGACCTGATCGGCGGCTTCGATGACGTCGATTTCGCGGACCTCGCGGCTGCCGTCGGATTGGTAGCGTTCGCGAGAAAGCGATGAGACGCTGACGGCTTTGCTGTCGCGGAGGATTTTCTTGACTTCTTCGTCGTGAACGCCGAGCTTGCGGGAGATCTCGGCTTCCGTGGCTTTGCGACCGGAAGCCATTTCGAGCTGCGAGCGGACGCCTTCGACCTTGGCGCTACGCTGGCGAACGAGCCTGGGGACCCAGTCCATCGAGCGGAGCTCGTCGAGGATGGCGCCCTTGATGCGGAGCGCGCAGAAGGTTTCGAACTTGACGCCGCGCTCGAGGTCGAAGGATTCGATGGCGTCCATGAGCCCGAAGAGACCGGCCTGCACGAGGTCTTCGACGTCGACCTCGTCGGGGAGCCTCGTGTAAATCTTCTCGGCGTTGTAGCGGACGAGCTGGAGATACTTCTCCATGAGGTAGTTGCGGAGGGGCCTGGTGGGCTGGGTTTTGTAGAGACGCCAGACCTCTACGGGCTCCATGGCGTCGTACTTGGCGCGGAGGGCGTAGGACGCGGCGATGCCGCGGCAGTCATCGTCGGGCGCCGGGCGGGGGGCCGCGTGTGGCGCCGCGTGTGGCGCCGCGTGTGGCGCCGGGTGTGGCGTCGTAGGCGTAGACGGAGCGGTCGCGGCTTGGTCGGCGTCGCGTTCCGCAGCGGCTTCGTCGAATGGGATGGCGTCGCGATCGGACTGGGCGAGTTCGGATCGGCGTGTGCCGACGCGAGCGGTGACGGCCCGGCCGTTTTGCTTCGTCTTCGCTGCAGGCATGGTCTGCTCCTTGACCTACCGGCTGGCTTGGTCGCCCATCCTTGGGCGTCTTGCTGCCGCAAATATATCACAGCTTCGCAAGTGTCCAGCCGACATTCTCACTTCATGGCGACTTTCTGCACATCGAGCAGCCCCGAATGGGGTTGTCGCCTCAACCGCCGTGCCCCTCGACAGACAAGCCCTCCTCGGGCGGTCCGTCATTCACCGCAGCGTCGGAGCGGGACAAGTCCGCGAGCGGTTTGGTTTGCATGTACTGGGCGGCGCGCTCGTCGACGGCGATCGTGGCCACTTTGCCGATGAGCAGGCCGAGCGGGTAACAAACGACCAAGGCGACGATGGCGTCGGCGAGCGTCGAGGCGGCCGCGCGGTCGGCCCAGACGCCCGAAAGAACGGCGACGGCGAACGCGCTGGCGCTGAGGGCGCCGGCGATGACGACGCTGGGCGGCGTGACGATGCGGCTCTGATCCGCACTGAGTTTGGCCATGACAGCTCACCACCAACCGAGTTCGCGTTCGTGTTCCGTTCGGAGTCGCGGGACGGGATTCGTCGCCGAGGACATGGAAGCGTCCGCAAACGGGCTGCCAATCGTGTCGTCGGGTTCGAAGAGTGACCGAGCCGATTCGAGGCCGGCGCGCAATTCAAGCGGCGGCGCCGTCGAGGATGATCTCGGCCAGATCGGGGCCGCGGGCCAGTTCGATCTCGTCGGGCACTTCTTGACCGGTCGTCACAAAGCTGACGACCGCGCCAAGCCGATCGCGGGCGGCGACGATCGGTCCCAGCGTGACCGCTTCGTCGAGCTTGGTGAACACGATATGGTCGGGAGCGGTGGGGGCGAAGCGTTCGGCGGCCTGGGCGATGACGCGGCCGGCGGCGGCGCCGGAGAGGACCAGGTGACGCTGGTGCGGGCGGGCGGCGTCGAGCAGCGCGGCGAGTTCGTCGATTTTGCCGGCGTCGCGCTGCGAACGCCCCGCGGTGTCGATCAGGATGACGTCGCAGTCGCGGAGTTGGTGGCAGGCGTGCTGGACGTCGGCCGGGGTGATCGCGACTTCGATCGGCAAGCCGATGATGTTGGCGTACTGACGGAGCTGGTCGACCGCGGCGATGCGGTACGTGTCGCAGGTGATGAGGCCGACGCGGTGGCCGAAGCGGAGTTTGTAGGCGGCGGCGATCTTCGCGATGGTGGTGGTCTTGCCGACGCCGGTGGGTCCGAGCAGGGCGATGGTGAGCGGCCTGCCGTCGTTCTGCGGGCCGCCCTTGGGCAGGGCTCGCATGGTGGGAATGCGTTTGGCGAGTTCGGTGACGGCGGCGCGACGGACGACCTCGGCGTCGGCCTGCTCGTCCTCGGACAGGGACGTGCGCACCGCGGCGGTGACGGCGTCGGCAAGTTCTTCGGCCACTTCGTGCTCGAGCAACGTGCGGTAGAGCTGGGCGACGGCGTCGGGACCGGCGGAGGCGGCGGCGCCGCGCTGGGCGCGGAGAACCTCTTCGACCAATTTCTGAAGGTTGGCGAGTTCGGCGTGCAGGTCGGCGTCCTGCTCGGCGGCGGCGGTCGAGGCGAGGGGGAGCGGCGACGCCGGCGCCGTGGGGGCGTCGGTCAGGGGACGTTCGGCGCGTGGCGGGATGGCGTCGCTGCGGGGCTCGGGCGAAGCGATGGGGTCGGCCGTGTCGCGCGGCGTTCGCGACGGCTGGGGAGACATCCGATGTCCGGCGGCGTCGCTCTCGGCACCGTCGTCGATTTCGGCGTCGGCGATGGCGCTCCGGGCGAGGCGCCGGGCGGCGGCGAGGCGATCGGCGAGGCCGTCGTCGTCGTCGGCTTCCCTGGGCGTGCCGCCGATGTCGGGGCATGCCGCCGACTCGGCCACATGACGCGGAGCGGCGCTCGGCGATGGGACGGGCGTGGCGGTGTTGGGAGCCGCACCGATGCCGCGGGATCTCGCGAGGGCGAGGAGGCGTTCGCGCGTCTGCTCGTCGGTCAGTCTTGGAGAGAATGCGGCGTTGGGCGTCCGGGCGGGAGCGGGGCGGGACGTTTGGGGCGCGGCATTGGCGTACGCCTCGACGCTGCGCCGAGCGTGGACGGATGGGCCGCGATTGGGGGCGGGTTGCGCGGCTCGGGAGTGGTCGCGGGGTCGCTGGGGCTGGCGCGGCATGTCCGCTGCGTCGCTGGCGGTGATCTCGGTGATGTGGTGAGCGCCGAGCCCGAGGACGCCGCCGGCTTTGACGGTGCGGGTGTGAAGGATGACGGCGTCGCCGCCCATCTCTCGCTTGACCAGTGCGAGCGCTTCACCGACCGACCTGGCTCGGAACGTCCTGATGGCCAACGGAGCCTCCTGGGGCGGTGCCGCGTTCGTGGCGGCGGTGCGGCGCCGCGTCCGGGCGGCGTGCCGACAAGCAGAAGACGCGCGGGACGGGCCGGCTCGTCAGGGGCGTTCACCCCGAGCGTGGCGGAAAGTGCCGACAGCCGGAGGGGATCGGCGCGGTGGCGCAGCGGGTGCGCGGGCGAACGCGAGACGACCCGGCTCGCTGGGCGAAGCGGGCGGGGAGAGGCGGCGAGCGAAGGGGCGTCGGAGTCGGCGCGTGAAAGCACCGCCGAGGTCGGCGGTGCTGGCCGGTGGTTCGATTCTCGACGGCGGCGGGGGCTTGATTGCACCGCCTCGGCGCGAGGAACTCCGCCCGATCGCGTCAGTCGATGTTGGGAAGCTGGACGCGGTCGGGGTCTTGGAGTTTGAGGACGCCGAGCGGGCCTTCTTCGGGGGCGAGAGCTTGCGCCTGGAAGAAGACGACGACAAGGGCGGCGATCAGAAGAACGACCGCGAGGAAGAGCAGACCCGTGAAGACATCGGGAGTGGAGCGGCGGGCTCGTTGGGCGCCCGGGAGTTGCATGCCCATCTGGCTCATGATTCGGTTCCGTCCCGTGTGAATGGGTTGAGGCGAGGCGTGATCCGCGAGAAGTGGTCGGCAGGAGAAGGGGGGGCAGTCGGCGGGAGGTCAGCTAGCGGGGTGGTCAGTTAGCGGGGGTGATCGCGTCGCCTTCTTCGACCTGCATGCCCTGAGCGCTGACGTCGACGACCGCGATGGAGTCGTTGAGGTTGACCTCGCGGATGATGAGGGTGGCGACGAACTGACCGTTGCGGGTGACGCGGAGCTTCATGCGTTCGGCGAGGTTGTCTTGAGAGCCGGCGTTGATGCCGACGAGTTGGCCGCCGGCGGGGTTGGCCTCGACGGAGGTCACGCGTCCGCGGAAGCCGCGTGGAGCGGGCCGGGTGCCGGTGGCGGTGTCGCCGGTCGCGCCGGCGCCGGAGGCGAGCAGATCGACGCGCTCACGGAGCTGGGTCACCTCTTCGAGCAGGCTGCGGTTGGTTTCCTGGGCGACCTCGAGCTGACTGGACAGCTCGTTGATCTGGTCGGTGAGGGCGATCTCCCGCATGGCGTAGTCGATTTCGGACTCGCGGAGGTTCTCGAGTTCGTCGGCGCGGGCCTGGTCGACATCCTGCATGGTCTGAAGGAGTGCACGGAACCCGGACAGTTCGGCCTCGAAGGTCTGGGCCTGGCGACGGGTTTCGATGAGTTGCTGATTGATGCGCTCGAGTTCGCCTCGCGTCTGAGCGAGCCGGTTGCGGGCGTTGGCGCGGTCGCGGCTGGCCATCTCCAACTGCTCTTGCAGGGCGTCACGTTCGACCAGAGCGCGGGACTCGCGATCGCTGACCTGCGACTTGGCGGCGCTCAGGGCGGATTCGAGTTCGGAGTAGTCGCGGACGGCGGCCTCCGCGTTGTAAGCCAGACCGACGCTCAGTCCAGCGAGCAGGACGCTGAGAACCGAAGCCACGACAACCAGGAACTTGGTCAGAAAGTGCACGTTTGTGCTCCTCTTGCTCTGCCGCGTGGGCGGGGTGTGCCGCGCGTATCAGTGAGTGGCGGCTGCGAAACCTCTGTGACTCGTCCTCCCGCCGCCCGGTGGTCCGTGTTCCCGTCCGAAACGCTGCGGGCCGACATCCGACCTCGGTGCGGCGCCCGGGGGCGGCCTGAGGGGGATGGCGGGGGTTCGCGGGTCGCCGCGTCGGGTGGAGCACCCGATTCGGTCGGGGGTCGGGGCCGGTTCCCACATGGCTGGTCGCCGGGAGCCGCACACCATCCCCCACCGGGCAGCCGGTGTCAAGGCGACCACGGGCGGGCGTGCGAGTCGGCGGGCGACCGACGAAAATCTGCTCGCCGCGGCGAACACCGAACGGGGGCGGGCGTATCAAGAGATATCTCTCTTCTCTCTCTCCTCTGAGCCGCGGCTGACGCGGTTTAGACGCCAGCCCCGCCTGTGCAGGCGGGGCTGTTCCGTTTTGGAGGAATCGGCCGCGTACCCGCAGCCGTGCGGCGACACGAACCGCGCTCTCTGAACGCGGCTTGGCAGCTCGTGGATGCTGGCGGTCGGAGCGCTCGTGCGACCGGATTGGGCTACCGTAGAACGCACTATGACGATGACGAGAACACGCCGACGGGGACCTCTGCTGACGACGCGCGCCGCGGCGACGTTGGGCGTGGGAGTCGCGTTGCTGCTCGCGTTGCTGGGCTGCCGAGGCGTTTTGTTTTCCGAGCGCGAGTCGCGGACGCAGTTCGACCGCTACGACCGGTCGCGGAACAACTACGTGCCGATGTACACCGAGGACGAGTTCGGGGTGAAGAGGCCGAATCTCGAGGGGCGGCTGGGGCCCCGGGGTTGAGCGCGACTGGGGGGTGTAAGGGCGAGTCGGGGGTGCGAGGGAGAGTCGGAGGGGGTGAAAGCGGACCGCCGGGCGCGATGCGGCATGGGAACACGGGCTCGGGCGCTGCCGCTGAGTTGAAGAGCGAAGGTCGGTGAAGACCTTCACACGAACACTGCGTGCAGGGCTGATCGTCGTGCGCGACCGGCTTAGGGGCGTGCGGTGGGGCGTGCGGTGCGGGCTGCGTGTCAGTCCACATCTCCCCAATTCGCGCGATTGTGTACGGGACGACCCTACGTTGTCGGCGGCGATTTGGTATTTGTACCCATCGTGCCGCTGCGTCGGTCCGAGGCGTCCGGACGGAGCGGGTGATGCCCAAGTTCTGTGCCGAATTCGGAGCTGTTTGTGATGGCCCTCACCCTCGCCGCGGGCGTTCCCGCCGACGTTGCCGGATCGCTGGAGTTTCTGGGAAGCGACGCGTCGCTGACGACGTTGGGGGCGTACATCAGCCCGGCGTTTTATGTCGCGCCGATCGCGGCGGTGGCGGCGCTGTTGACCGCGTGGCTGTTCGCGCGGCTTGTGCTGCGGCGCGAGGAGGGATCGCCCGAGATGGTGCGCATCGCGCAGGCGGTGCGCGACGGGGCGATGGCGTACCTCAAGCGGCAATACGGGGTGGTGGCGCTGGTGTTCCTGGCGCTGATCGGGTTCTTGGTGCTGATGTCGTCGCTGGGGTTGCAGACGTGGTGGGCGCTGGTCGGCGTGCCGGTGGCGGGGTTTTTCTCGGGGGTGTGCGGTTGGCTCGGGATGAAAATGGCGACGAACGCGTCGGCGCGGACGGCGCACGCAGCGGCGCAGTCGCTGCACTCCGGGCTGACCGTTGCGTTCCGCTCGGGGGCGGTGATGGGGCTGGTGGTGGTGGGTTTCGCGTTGCTGGACGTTTCGGCGTGGTTCTTCGTATTCAACATGTTCTTCGGCGAATCGCTGACGCTGCCGCAGTTGACGACGATCATGCTGAGCTTCGGGATGGGCGCGTCGACGCAGGCGTTGTTCGCCCGCGTGGGCGGGGGCATCTACACGAAAGCGGCGGACGTCGGCGCGGACCTAGTGGGCAAGGTGGAAGCGGGCATTCCCGAAGACGACGCTCGGAACCCGGCGACGATTGCCGACAACGTGGGCGACAACGTGGGCGACGTGGCGGGGATGGGGGCGGACCTGTATGAGTCGTACTACGGATCGATTCTGGCGACGATGGCGCTGGGTGCGGCGGCGGCGTACACGCTGCCGAATCTGACCGACGGCGACGCGACGTCGATGGCGATCCTGCTGACGGCGGCGCCGCTGTCGCTGGCGGGGCTCGGGATTTTCGCGTCGATCGCCGGAATGTTCTGCGTGCGCGCGCGCGAGGGGGCGTCGTTTGCGCAACTGCTCCGTTCACTGCACGCGGGCGTGTACGCGGCGTCGGTGATGATCCTGTTGGGCGCGGCGGGGCTGTTCTATTACCTGTTCGCGCGCACGGGGGCGGAGGTGACCGCGCAGGCGGGCGTGTTCGATTGGTGGGGGTTGCTGCTCGCGGTGGCTGCGGGTTTGGTGGCGGGGAACGTGATCGCGGTGGCGACGGAGTACTACACGTCGTATGAGCACGGGCCGACGAAGCGAATCGCGCAGCAGGCGCTGACGGGGCCGGCGACGGTGATTATTGCTGGGGTGGCGGAGGGGATGAAGTCGACGTGGGCGTCGCTGGCGACGGTGGTGGTGGCGATCATGCTGGCGTATGTGTTCGCGGGCGGTGGCGAGTCGTTTCTGATGGGGTTGTACGGCGTGGGGATCGCGAGCGTGGGGATGCTGGCGACGCTCGGCATCACGCTGGCGACGGACGCGTACGGGCCGATCGCTGACAACGCGGGCGGGAACGCGCAGATGTCGGAGCAGGAACCGTTCGTCCGTGAGCGGACGGACATGCTGGATTCGCTGGGCAACACGACGGCGGCGACGGGTAAGGGCTTCGCGATCGGCTCGGCGGCGCTGACGGCGTTGGCGCTGTTCGCCGCGTTTATCCAGGTGGTTCAGACGCAGGTGCGGGACCAGTCGATCGACTGGTTCATGGACGGGCGGAGCGGTTTCGTGGCGCCTGAGACGCTGGAACAGGACGCGCCGTTCGCGGTGTACCGCGGTCACCGGACGTTCGCGCTGACTTTCCCCGCGGTCGGTGAAGGAAGCGAACCGTTCGTGGACGGGGCGATGCTGGTCGACGTGGAGCAGCCCGGTGTGAACGACGCCTTTTTCGAGCTTTTCGACGAAGGCGATACGTTCCGGGTGTCGGTGTCGGAGCGGACGGCGGCGGGGGCGTCGATCCGTGCGGAAGACGCGCGGCTGTTCGAAGTGTCCGCGCGGAACGTTCAGCAGCCCGACGGCAGCTTCGTGAACTACGCGTTCACGGTGGTCGGGACGACGAACGGTCGGATTCGTGACGTGCTGGCGTTCTTCGACGTGACGCTGACGAACCCGCGGGTGCTGGGCGGGATCTTCATCGGGGTGATGCTGGTGTTCGTGTTCTGCGCACTGACGATGAACGCGGTGGGTCGGGCGGCGTACGCGATGATGAACGAATGCCGGCGGCAATTCGCGCGGACGCGGGACGCGTTGCGCGCGCAGGGGATGTCGGAAGAGGAAGTGACCGATCCGGACAACTGGCCGCGCGAGGGGGTGGAGTTCGACGGCAAGCGGTATCCGGACTACGCGACGTGCGTTTCGATTTCGACCAGCGGCGCCCAGCGTGAGATGATCGTGCCGGCGATCATCGCGATCACGGTGCCGATCGCGGTGGGGATGGTGCTGTCGGTGCCGGGCGTGATGGGGATGCTTGCCGGTGGGCTGACGTCGGGCTTCGCGGTGGCGATTTTCATGGCGAACGCGGGCGGGGCGTGGGACAACGCGAAGAAGCTGTTGGAGTCGTACGGGGCGATCTCGGCCGAGCGGTACCTCAGCGATCCGGCTTTGGCGGAGAAGCTGCCGCGCGAGGTGCGTGACGACGTGCTGCACCGCGCGGAGGAGTTCGTGAAGCAGGGTCGTGGCGAGGAGCCGGTGTATGGTCGCGGCTCGGCGGACCACAAGGCCGCGGTGGTGGGGGATACGGTGGGCGACCCGTTCAAGGACACGTCGGGGCCTTCGCTGAATATCTTGATCAAGCTGATCTCGATCGTATCGGTGGTGTTCGCGGGTCTGACGGTGGCGGTGGGTCCGGTGGTGGGCGCCGCGCTGGGCCTGCGATGAGTCGGGCCGTCGTGCCGGCGGGCGGCTGGGCGAGCAGCGAGAGGGGGGCGCCGCCCCGGTTTGAGTGGGGGTGGGTGTCGTCGGGCGCGGCCCGCTGACGCAGGCGGCGGGTCCCGATATACTCTGTGTGGTGGTTCGGGGAAACGAAACCGACCGGATGAACTACGATTGCTCCGCTCCTTGATAGGAGAAGGGCGAGGACACTGAGGAGAACAGCATGCACACCTGCACCAACTGCGCACACAGCGCGTCGATCGGCGGCGAAGCCGCGAGCCTTTGCACGAACTGCGGCGTGGTCGCGGCGGACGCGGCGTCGCTGCTGAGCGTGTCGGTGTACGCGGCGGCGGCGCTGGGCGTCGCCTATCTGGCGTTCAAGGCGGGCAAGGCGATGACGCCCGCCCGCGTCGCCAAGACGGCCTAAGCCGAGCGAGAGCCGCACAATCGAGACCATCGAGGCGAGCGGAGCCGTGCAGCGGCTCCGTTTGTCGTCGTTGCGCCGACGTCAGGCGATGGGCTTGGGTCGATTCGCCGCGTGGGCAGCGACGCGCGCTGAGGTGGAAGCAGCCGGGGTGAGCGGTCGCTCGGCTGACGCGTCGCGAAGCGATCGGCGCCGTCGTCGAGTTTGCCGAAGCGGAACTCGCCGGTCGTGCCGAGTCCGCGTCGTCGCGCGGACATGTCGACAACGCCCCAGTCCGTCGTGGGATCGGGGCGCAATCGAGTGACGGGGCCTGCGGGAGCGTTGCTGCCGCGGGGGCGTGGTGTGTCGGGCGAGGCGGCGGGCGTCAGGCGGCTTCTTTGAGCGTGCCGGCGATACCGTCGCGGCAGACGTAGAAGAGGCGGTCGGTGATGGGGTAGGGGAGGCGCTCGTAGTCCGCCTCGACGCGGTCGTGGACGCGGGTGACGAAGGTGTCGTCGTCTTTGCTGATGGCGAGGAACATGTCGCGGGAGGGGGTAGCGACGAGGAAGTCGCCGCCGAATTCTGGGGCGAGGGTCTGGAAGAGGTCGGACATGAGCAGGCGTGAGGCGTCGTAACCGTCCTGCATGGAGACGAGAACGGCCTTGCCGCCTTCGTCGGAGGTGACGCTGCGAAACTCGATCTGCGGCGCGTAGTTGTCGAGGTTTTCCTTGGCGACGCGTTCGAGGTCTTCGGCGGACTTGCCCCAACGGTTCATCTGCTCGGTGGTGACGCTGACGGTCATGTTGGGGAGGTCGATGACGAACACGACGACGGTGTCGTTGACGAAGGGGATGTGGGCGACGAGTTCGCGTGAGAGGTGCTCGAAGATGGATTCGGGTTGGATGCGGGGCATGATGCGTTCGCGCGCCTCGTCCCAGGCCATCATGCTTACGGAGAAGGTTTCATCGTCGAAGAGGTGGTCGAGGTACTGTTCCACGATTTCGCTGCCCCTGTCTTGGTCGGAGACGACCAGGCGTTGGAGGTTTTCGAGGTCGAGGCGTCGTCCTTCGACGATGAGTTCGCCCGGTCCGACGAGTTCGACGTCGAGAGCTGGGCGGAGTCTGCTGAGAATGTCGCGGACCGCCTGAGCGAAAGCTTCCGGTTTGTCGGGCATGCGGGACATCGCTGCGCCTCCGTGGCAAGGGAATGCTGGGCCATCCGTGGCCGCCCCTTGAATCGTCGCGATGTCGTGGCGCCTGCACGCTTGGAGGTGTGGAGGCCCGCCCATAACGAGCGGCGGACCGGTCTGTTCCGTCTGCGAACGGCGGGTCGAGCCGGAAGTTGCGCGGGTCCCGGGTGTTATTCCCGGGCGGCGGCTTCGGCTGGTCCCGTGGTTCGACCGTCGAGGGGTTTCCGCGAACGGCGTGCCAGAGCGGCGTCCGGTAGCATCTCGGCATGGCAGATATTGGACGTCATCCTCAGGACGACTCGCGCGACTCGACGAGTATGACGGTCGATGGTCCTGCGCAGCGTTTTCATGTGGGGCCGGGCCATTCGCTGGCGGTGATCGCTGGTCCGTGCGCGATCGAGTCGCTGGACCTTTGCCTGTCGGTGGCGGATCGCCTGTCGAACGCCTGTGCGGAATTCGATATGCCGTTCGTTTTCAAGGCGTCGTTCGACAAAGCGAACCGGACGTCGATCGAGTCGCGCCGCGGCCCGGGTCTGGAAGAGGGCCTGGAGGTGTTGGCCGCGGTTCGGGAGCGGACGGGGGTGCCGGTGACGACGGACATCCACGCGCCGGAGCAGGCGGCGGCGGCGGCGGAGGTGGTGGACGTGTTGCAGATCCCGGCGTTCCTGTGCCGGCAGACGGATCTTCTGGTGGCGGCGTCGGAGGCGGCTCGGAAGCATCGGCGGGGGGTGAACATCAAGAAGGGGCAGTTCCTCTCGCCGGAAGAGATGCGTGGGCCGGTGAACAAGTGCCGGTCGGCGGGGTGTACGAACCTGCTGCTGACCGAGCGCGGGACGTTCTTCGGGTATCACCGGCTGGTGACGGACCTGATCGGCCTCGGCGACCTGATTCAACTGGACCCATCGGGCGCGAAGAAGAAGGGGTTCGACGATTCGAGTCTTCCGCGTGGGGGGCCGCCGGTGTGCTTCGACGCGACGCATTCGGCCCAGTTGCCGGGGGCGTCGTCGACGACGGGCGGTCGTGCCGAGCGTGTGCCGTTGTTGGCGCGGGCGGCGGTGGCGGCGGGAGTTCATGCGGTGTTCCTGGAGACGCACCCGCAGCCGGAGAAGGCGATCAGCGATCGCTCGACGATGCTGGCGTTGGACCGGGTGATCCCCCTGCTGCGGCAGCTTGCCGGGATTCGAAAGGTGCTGCTGGAGGGGCAGAACTGAGTCTTGTGGGGGGTGGCGTGGAGTTGCCGTGGAGCGGGGGCCGCCCGACCGCTGGTCCGAGGGGTGGCGGAGCGTTCTCGGGAAATGTCAGGCGGTCGGCTTCACCCGGGCTGCGGCGAGCCGTAGCATTGCGGGTATGGCCCACTCGTGTGATCTCTGCGACCGGGAAGCGACTGTGCACGAAGTGGTCGTGCGGAACGGGAAGCGGATCGAACGGCACCTATGCGAGCAGCACGCGCGGGAGCTCGGCATCATCCAGGCGCAGTCGCATACATCGGTGGCTGGTCTCGTGCAGTCGTTCGTGGTTTCGAAATCGGGCGCTTCGAAGGAGCGTCAGGCGGCGAAGGCGTCGTGCGGATCGTGCGGTCTGACGTTTGCCGAGTTCCGCAAAGAGGGTCTGCTGGGCTGCCCGGACTGCTACAAGTCTTTCGAGAACAAGCTGGGTCCGCTGCTTGAGCGCGCGCATGACGGGGGCGATCACCACGCGGGGAAGGTGCCGCGTCGAGCGGGTTCGGGGGTGGAGCGTCAAGCGAAGTTGGCCTCGATGCGGCGCGAGTTGCAAGCGGCGATCGAGCACGAACAGTACGAGAAGGCGGCGAAGCTGCGCGACGCGATCGCGGAGGTGGAGTCGTATTCCGAGGAATCGATGTCTTCGGCTGAGTCGGGTGGGCCGAAGCCTTCGTCGGACGCGCCGGCCGAGCTTCGGCGGAGCGACGACGACGAATCATGAGCAACGCGGCGGCGGGAAGCCGCGAGCGGACGAGCTGAGGCATGGACCAATTTCTCCCAACCAGCGTGTCGGCGTGGCTTCGGCGGCAGGGACCGGACGCGGACGTGGTGATGTCTTCGCGGGTGCGACTGGCGCGGAACTTTGCGGGCTTTCAGTTCGTGAACCGTTGTTCGACGGCGGATCGACAAGCGGTGCTGACGGCGGCGCAGAAGTGCATCATGTCGGCGGACTTGGCCGACCACATGGTCTGGGTGAATCTGAACACGGTGCCGCCGATTCAGAGACGTGTGTTGGTGGAGCGGCGTTTGATTTCGGCGCAGTTGGCGGCGGGAGAAGAGCCTCGGGCGGTGGCGGTGGCGACGCCGAACGAAGAGTTCGCGGTGATGATCAATGAAGAAGATCACTTGCGGATGCAGTCGATCCGTCCGGGCTTCGACTTAGAGGAAGCGTTCAACGCGATCGACGCGGCAGACGACCGGCTCGAGGGGCGCGCCGATTTCGCGTTCCACCCGCGTTTCGGTTTCCTGACCGCTTGCCCCACCAACGTCGGGACGGGGATTCGGATTTCGGTGATGCTGCATCTGCCGGCGTTGAAGATGTCGGGTGAGCTCGACAAGGTGCAGCGTGCGGCGAAGGCGATGTCGCTGGCGGTGCGCGGCTCGTTCGGCGAGGGCTCGGACGCGTCGGGCGACATCTTCCAGATTTCGAACCAGACGACGCTGGGCAAGTCGGAGCGTGAGTTCCTGGAAGACTTCCGGGCGCGGATCATTCCGCGCGTGATCGCGTACGAACGGGACGCGCGTCAGCAACTGGTGTCGAAGCGGCGGGTGTTCCTGGAAGATCAGGTGCATCGGGCGCTGGGGGTGCTTCGTTCGGCGCGGCTTCTGAAGGCGGAAGAGGCGATGCAATTGATCTCGAACGTCCGGCTCGGCGTGGCGGCGGGGGTGGTGGAGCTGCCGATCACAAAGCTGAACGAGCTGACGCTTCTGGTGCAGCCGGCGCATCTGCAGCGGCACGTGGGGCGGGCATTGGAGCAGTCGGAGCGTCGAGTGGAGCGGGCGACGCTGTGCCGCGGTTATTTGGGCGTTTCGACGTCGGACTGATCGCGGCCGGGGAGGGAACGCCGACACGAGCGATCGGCGCGGGGCGGGCGTTCAACTCGGGAAGAGCATCGAGCGGAGGGATCGGCCGTAGTCGACGGCGCGGTCGACGACTTCTTCCATGGACTCTCGGACCATGTAGGTGTCGCCCGTGGTGAGGCGGATGGTGGTGTCGGGCGTGCGTTCGACGGTGCGGATGAGTTCGGCGTTGAGGACGAAGCGCGTGCCGTTGAGTCGTGTGAGGATGATCATCGGCGTGTCCCGGAAGCTCGTGCGGCGGCGCGGGGCCGCCGCACGTCGTGTGGTCTAGCGTCGACGAACGGCGATGGGATCACCGGCCGAGGACGAGAAGCTGCTGGATGAGCTCGTTGGTGGTGTTGATGACGCGGGACGAAGCGGAGTAGCCGGTGGAGGTAAGGATCATGTTGGTGAACTCTTGGGAGAGGTCGACGTTGGCTTGTTCGAGCGCGCCGCCGATGACTCGTCCGGTGCCGAAGTTGAGCGGCTCGGTGATGAGGGCCGTGCCGGAGTTGGGGCCCATTCGGAAGAGGTTGTTGCCTGCGTCGACGAGGCCTTCGGAGTTGGTGAACTTGGCGACGGCGACCTGTCCGATGGACTTGGTGAGGCCGTTGGTGAATCCGCCGGTGATGATGCCGTCTTCGCCGACGGAGAATGAGGAGAGGGTGCCGATGGGCGAGCCGTCCTGGTAGACGGCGGCGATGGTGCTGTTGCCGCCGGTGTCTGAGAGAGAGGAGACGGCATCGGAGCCGGAGTCGAATTGGAGCGCGATCTGGAGCGGGTCGAGGGCGCCGGTATTGAGGCGGTCGAGTTCGATGTTGAGCTGCGGGACGCCGGAGATCTGGCCGTAGTTGTCGAAGGAGACGAGTGGCGCGAACTCGGTGGCGAAGGGAGCCACGGTCGCGGCGCGGTCGCCGGTTTCGAGGTGGAGCGCGAGGTCGGTGTCGTCGGCGGAGTGGAGGAAGGTGCGCCAGTGGGTGCCGGCGTCGTCGCGGTGGGCGAGGGTCATGGTGAGGTCGATGCGGATCTCGGTGCCGAGCGAGTCGTAGGTGACGAAGGTGGTGCGGACGGATTCTCCGTCGGCGGCGTTGACCTTGGTGGGGATGAAGGGGTTTGATTTGGGAGTGCCGGAGGAGTCGACGACGAGGAAGTCGGAGGCTTCGAGATCGATGTCGTTGAGTTCGCCGCGGTTGCCGAGCAGTTCGAGTTGACCGGAGGCGTTGACGTTGAAGCCGCCGTCCTCGGCGGTGTTGAAGGAGGGGTGAGTGGGGTCGAATCCGCCGTCTGGGACGATGCCGAGCGCGTCCATCATGAAGTTGGCAAAGTCGGCGACGGTGGAGGTCGCGGTGACGGTGAAGGACGCGTCGGGGACGACTTTACCGCCGCGTTCGGCGCCGTTGATGGTGATGACGTCGTCGGCGGCGAAGAGCGGTCCGTCAAGCGCGGTGAGGGCGGTCGCGGCGGTGGCGGCGGTGCCGCCGCCGGAGGTGAGCGCGGCGAACCGGGTGAGCGAGCCGGTGGTGGCGACTTCGCCGTCGGCGTTGAGGTTGCCGTTGAAGGTGACGTTGGAGGTGGCTTCGGCGATGGTGAGCGTGCCGAGGGGGATGTTGAGGTTCTCGAGTGAGCCGTCGATGATGTTGAATTCGTCGTCGATGACGTAGCCCTGGACGCGGTCGCCGGAGAGAGAGACGAGGTCGTTGTTGGAGTTGAGCTGGAAGGACCCGGCGCGGGTGTAGAACTGTTCTTCGTTGCGTTCGACGACGAAGAAGCCGTCGCCTTCGATGGCGAGGTCGGTGTTGATGCCGGTGGGGCTGATGGCGCCGTTGTTGAAGTTGCGTTGGGTGCCGGCCATGGTGACGCCGAGGCCGACTTGACCGGGGTTGGTGCCGCCGGAGTTGGCGGTCGGTCCGGTGCCGAGGCTGACGGTGCGGTTGAAGGCGGAGGAGAAGAGCATTCGGTTGCTCTTGAAGGCGGTGGTGTTGACGTTGGAGATGTTGTTGCCGATGACTTCGAGCCGGCGTGAGTTGACGTTGAGGCCGCCGAGTCCGGTGAAGAGAGCGGTTGTGGAAGCCATGGTTCGTCTCCGTTGGGGCGGCGCGAGGAGTCGCGCCGGCGTCCGTCGTGTGGTCGGCGGTCAGGGCTGATCGTGCCGCCGGGGTGTTTCCGAGTCGCTGGCGAGCAGCTTGGCGAGTGACGGGTTGAGGCCCGGCCGCGCGCAGCCGCGTGGTGGTGGCGTCGCACGCGGCGTGCCAGACCGATCGCCGCCCGCGAGAAGCATCGGCATCGGTCGATCGGCCCAGCGTCGCGCCGCGTCGAGCACGGCCTGCGCATGCCGATCGTGCGCGAACTGGGCGTCGGGTTGCGCGTCGTTTGTCGTTCTATGGGTTTCGACGTCGTCGGCGGCGTCGTTCATCGGGAGGACGGCGAGGGCGTCGATGTCGGTGCCGAGCCCGCCGGCGTCGGTGGCGCCGAGTCGGTCGATGCGGCGACGATTGACGTCGAGGATGTAGACGGTGTCGCCCGCGATGGCGGCGAGCACGGCGGCGCCGTGGGATTCGGCGGCGTCGAGCGCGGCGCCGAGCCAGGCGAGCATCTCGGGTTGGACGTGCTCGGGGAAATCAGCGGGGGCGTGGACGGGGCGGTCGGTGCGCAGCGCGCCGCGTCGCGCTTCGGCGAAGAGCGTCGCGAAGGGGTCGTGCGCGGCGGCTCGGTCGGGCCGGGTCGAGTCGCCGGCGACCGGTCTGACGCCGGAGGCGAGGCGACGGAGCATGTCGTCGACGGGGAGCATGGCGTCGGGTCGGTCGGGTCAGTCTTCGATGGTGATGTAGACGGTGGCGGGCGCCGAGCGGAGCCCTTGGTCGTCTTTGACGACGTAGCGGAAGGAATCGGCGGTGGCGGGTCCGCCGTCGTGTGAATAGGTGATGGCGCCGGTGTCGGGGTCGACGGTCAGGCTTGCGGCGTGGAGCGGGTCGGAGACGATCTCGATGGAAGCTTTGTCGAGCGCGGAGTCGTCGGCGTCGTTCGCGAGCACGGCGAGGCTGAGCTGGCCGCCGCGCTCGACGACCGCGTCGTCGTCGGCGGCGGTGGGCCGCTCGTTGACGCCGGAGTCGATGCCGATGATGGCGGGGTCGATGATGTCGTTGACGCGGTCGAGCGCGACCTGATAGCCGGAAGAGAGCATGAGGCGCATGCCCTTTTCGGTGACTCGGACGGAATCGACGAAGCCGGCGGTCTCGGAGTTCGAATCGGTGAGGCCCGTGACGAACTTGCCGACGAGGGACGAGGCGGAGGTGAGTTCGTTCTGCTTGACCATCTCCTCGAGCTTCTCGCCGAGGGCGAGATCGGACTCGATGGTGCGGATGGTGGAGATCTGTTCGAGCAGGGCCTTGGTGTCGGAGGGAGCAAGCGGGTCCTGGTTGGCGAGTTCGGTGAAGATGACTTCGAGGAAGTCGGTGGAGGACATCTCGCCGAACGCGTCGGTGGCGGATGCGGGTTTGGACGCGGAGGCGCCGGCGATTCCTGGGATGCTGGACATGGATCGCTCCGGGGAAGGTGCGTGTCAGGGAATCGCGTTCGGCCGAGCGGGTCGGTCAGGAGTGCGATCCGTGCCTGGCGTCAGCCGGCGGCGCCGGTGAGCAGGGAGTCGAACCGCGAACCGGGCGCCAATTCGTCGTCGCCGGCGGAGGCTTGGTCGCGATTGTCGCGTCGGGCGGCGTCGCGCCCGGATCGGTCTTCAGAGAAGAAGCCGCGAGAGCGCCCGTCGCCCGCGTCGTGGCGCGACGAGCCGTCGGAACCGGTCTGCTGGTGCTGTTGACTCGAGTTGTGATTGCTGGTCGAAGACTCGGAGGCCGGCCTGGCGGACGTAAGCAGGGAGGTGGTGAGGCGGTCGACCTGCATGCCGCGCGCTTCGAGGCTGGTGCGGAGGGAGGAGAGGTGGTCGGTGACGGCGCGAAGGGCGGCGTTGTTCTGCGCTTGCAGGTCGACGGAGACGCGGCCGGCGTCGAAGTTGAGGGCGATCCGGAGCTGTCCCAGCGCTTCGGGAACGAGGCGGAGCGTGACGGCGCCGTTGCCCTGTCGGAGCGCGGCGCCGAGGCCTTTGCTGAGTCGGGCGGCGAGCGCGCGATGCTGCGGCTCGGTCAGACCCTCGGCGTCGGCTTTGGCCGCGGCGCTGGAGGCGCCGTGGTTCGAGGCGCTGAGCGTCGTCTTGGCGGCGAGTCGGTCGATGGCTGCGTTCGCGTCTTGACCGACGATGGACGGCGGCGCGTCGGCCTTCGGGGCGTTGGTCACGGGCTGAGCGGCCGAATCGGCGCGTCGGCGTGCCGCGTCGGCGCTCTCCGCCGCGTCGGAACGGGAAGCATCTGCGTTTCGGCGAGCGTCGCCGGGAGTGACGGCGGCGTGGAGGCGTCGGGCGTCGTGCTGAGACGAATGGTGGCGCTGATCGGGTTGCGCGCCGCTGTCGTCGGTGCCGGCCTGTGATTGCGGAACGGAGGCTTGCGCGTGCGGCTGTGCGTGTGAGGCGGGTTGAGCTTGTTGCGTCTGCACGGTCGGCTGTTGGGCCGATCGTGAGTCCGCGGGTGGTTGATATTGAGGGTCGCCGTTGCTGCGGGGCGTGGTCGGTTGAGGCGGCGTGGGCGGAGCTTCGCCGTTTGAGCTGGAGCGGCCGGTCGTGGGTGAAGGCGTGTCGTCGTGTGTCGTCGGTTGAGGAGCCGCGTCCGGTCTTTGGGTGGCGGATGTTGACTGCGGTGGTGTTTGGTTGAGCAAGCCTTGCGGCTGTGCCGACGAGACGCCGCGATCGGCGGCGGGCTGACCCGGAGCGCTCTGGGAAATCTGTGAGGTGTGCTGGGTATGCCGATCCGTTTGCGGCTGAGCATTGGTCGCGGCGGGAGCGGGTTGCGACGAAGACGGGTTGGTCGTATCCGAGCGCGTGTGCTGCGGTGTTTGTACCAGTCGCGGCGCATCGCCCTGAGCTTGGCCCGATTTCGGAGCCGCGTCACGCGCGTCGCCGTGCCTGCTGCGATCTTGCGAGACCTCGCCGGAGCGCTCGGCTTCGGCGTTCGCAACCGCTTCGCCCGGTGTGCGGCCTTGCCGCGAGTCGTCATGTTCACCGGCATGGGGACGCCGCGATCGACGCTCCCGCTCATCGACGGCTTGGGCGAGCCCGTCATCCGCGGGACGTTCGAGCGGGCGGTCGTTCTGGTCTTCGATGCGCGCGTCCTCTTCTGCGGGCGTGGTGAGCGGGTCGTCGGCGCCAGCGACGCTCGCATCGTTCGGGTCCTCCGATCGGTCGTCGACGTTGCGCTCGGTCGCGGAATCCTGACCTGGTTCTTGTCGCAAAGACGACGAGCGGGTCGAGTCGAGCGCGGCCCGCTTGGTTTCGTCGTGTCGATGTTGCGCTTGGTCGAGGGATTGCGCGAAGGCGGAGGTCGGTTGTTGCGCGGTGGGACCGCGCCGGAGGTCGGCCGAACTGCCGGCCGCTGCTCGGAGATTCATGGGGTGAGCGGCGGCTGGGAGTTCGGCGAGGGGCATGGTCATGGCTCCACGAGCGCGGTGGCGTCGTCGTCGGGCAGTTCGAGCCCGTGCGTTCGGAGTCGTTCGAGCAAATCGGCTGCCAGGTTCGGATCGGTCTCGATGAAGGCGGAGACGATTCGCTGAGAGATGTCGGGTTTCATGGCGTTGAGATAGGAGACGACCTGGTCGGTCTGACCGTCGCGGATAAGGTTGAGCATCATGTCGCGGGCCTCGTCGGGCTTGGTGAGCGAGTAGATTTTGACGGCTTTCGCGAACTGCTCGGAGCCCTCCCGCTCGGCGAGCGCGCGGCGACGCGCCTCGAAATTCTCGACCATTGTGGCGAAGCGTTCTTGTTCGAGGCGCAAAGCCGTACGCCGGTTCTCGAGGTCCTCGCGCAGATAGCGGATCGAGGTTTCTTCGCGCTCGTAGCGCTCGCGGGCGGCTTCGTCGCGATCGTTGATGACGTCCATGACGGCGTCGGCATGAATCGGCGTGGTGCCCGGACGGCCGAGTTCTTTGAGTTGTTCCTGACGGGCGGCTTCTTCTGCCGCGAGCCGGTCGGCTTCGCGTTGTTCCTCGACGATGGTGGCGGCGAAGACCTCGCGAACGTCCTGAAGCCGCTCGGCGTTGATGCGGTCGGAGGCGGCGAGCCACACGACGAGGCCGACGAGGCCGGCGACGTTGCCGATGGCGAGGAGAGACACGAGGAGCTTGAGATTGCGCAGCATGGTCATGCTCCGTAGGCGGCGTGGGCCGATCGGGCGGTGTTGAGGTCGTCGAGGTCGCGCGCCTCGCGTTCGGCGATGCGGCGATTGAACGCGTCGAGTCGGCGTTCACGCAGGCGTTCGACCGCGCGGCGTTCCTTGGCGGCCTCGGTGAGAAGGCCGCGGGCGTCTTCGAGTCGCTTGAGCACGCCGGCGAGTTGCACGGCGATGGTCCGTGCCTTCGCGTCGGAAGACATGGCGGCGGCGGCCTGCCATCGTGTGGCGTGAGTGTCGACGCGGTGGGGCATGGTAGAACCGGCGGCGCCGAGAGAAGAGCGGAGAGCGACGCGGGAAGCGTCGGCGTCGGCGGCCATCTTTCGCAGGCGCCCTTCCAGCTCGGCTCGCTCGCTTTCCACCGCGGCGACGTGGACCTGATGGTCGCGCTCGATACGTCGGCGGTGCTCGAGAAGCGGGTCGAGTTTGAAGACGAACTTGGGCATGGCGAAGAGCGTTCGGTGATCGGCGTCGATTCGGGATCGTGCGGCTCACGATCCGGTGTGAGAACGGTCAGGCGCGGCGGATGTGATTCGCGCCGGCCGGGCCCTGGGAACCCGGGTTGACGGCGCGCCGCTTGCCGAGCTCGGCTTCGGCGGCGGCGACGATGGTGGTCATGGCGTGGCGGGTCGCTTCGATCGGCGTGACCTCGTCGGTCGTCTGGGCGAGGAAGGCGTCGAAGCGATCCTTGTGGTTCACGGCGGTGTCGATTCGTGGGTTCTGGCCCGCGGAGTAGGCGCCGATCTGGAGGAGCTCTTCGACGTCTTTGTGCGCCGCGAGGAGGGAGACGATCGTCTGCCGGGCTCGCTGCTGTTCACCGGGGGTGATGTCGCCGGCGATGCGTGAGACGGAGTCGAGAACGTCGATGGCCGGGAAGTGGCCGCGCTGGGCGAGTTGGCGGGAGAGGATGAGGTGCCCGTCGAGGATGCCGCGTGCGGCGTCGGCGACGGGCTCGGTCATGTCGTCGCCTTCGACGAGGATGGTGTAGAACCCGGTGATGGAACCCGTCGAGCCGTCGGGGTTCTCGACGGCGCCGGCGCGTTCGAGAAGGTTGGCGAGCCCGGCGAACACGGACGGCGTGTAGCCGCGTGTGGCGGGCGGCTCTCCGACGGCGAGCCCGATTTGTCGCTGCGCATGAGCGAAGCGGGTGACGGAGTCGAGCATGAGCATGACGTCGGCGCCTTCGTCGCGGAAGTATTCGGCGACGGCGCAGGCGACGTTGGCCGCGCGGAGACGCATGACGGGCGATTGGTCGGAGGTCGAGACGACGACGACGGACTTTTTGAGTCCCTTGTCGCCGAGCGAGTGTCGGATGAAGTCTTTGACTTCGCGGCCGCGTTCGCCGATGAGGGCGATGACGTTGACGTCGGCGCCGCCGGCGGCTTCGGCGCCGCGGGCGATCATGCCCATGAGCGTGGACTTGCCGACGCCCGGCCCGGCGAAGATGCCCATGCGCTGTCCCCTGCCGACCGCGGCGAGCCCGTCGATGGCGCGCACGCCGGTGGCGATGGGCTGTTCGATGGGAGCGCGCTTCATCGCGGCGATGGGTTCGACGAGGATGGGCTGGGGCGTGAGCCCGCGCGGGAGGTGCTTGCCGTCGATGGGTTCGCCGAGCCCGTCGATGACGTGGCCGAGCAGGGCGTGCGAGACTGGCACGGTCGGGCGTGATTCGCGCGTTTCCACGTGATCGCCCGGACGGACGCCGGCGGAAGACTGGAGCATCATCAGCAGCGTGCGTTCGCCTTCGAAGCCGACGACTTCGGCGAGGCGGATGTCGTCTTTCGAGCGGACGCGGACGAGGGCGCCGACCGGTGCGGGCAGGTCCTCGGCGATAAGCATGAGCCCACGCGACGCGGCGACCGAGCCGGTGATGCGGATCGGCTCGGCGCGGCGGACGAGGTCGATGGACGATCGGAGCACGCTCATGATGTGGTCGGTCCCTCGCCGGTGTCAGGCTCGTCGGAATCGGTCTCGTTCGGACCCGTTTCTTCGATCTCGTCGGGCTCGTCGATCTTTGGCGGGCGGTCCGTCGCTTCGGTTTGGTCGGACAGGGGGTCGCGGTTTGCGGGTCCCTCTGGCGCCGGTGACTCGGCTGGCTCGGGCGACGCGGCGGGGTCGGCGTCGGCGTCGGGCCGCGCGTCGTCCGCGGTCGGGGCTTGATCGTCGTTCGTCCGCGTCCGTTCGGCTTCTTCGCCCGACGGTTCTTCCGGCACGACGCTTTCGTCGTGGAGGAATCGCGGGTCAGGCTGCGTTGGTCGGGCGACGTCGCAGGCGTCGCTCTCGGCGGTCAGCTCGCTCATGTCGTACTGCTGCGCGCCGCCGGCGCCGTTGAAGGAGGCGAAGGCTTCGATGTCCTGGTTCTCGACCTCGTCGATAAGCCGCTGGCGATCGCGGAGAAGCGCCTGCACGATGCGGCGGACCTGGGTATCGATCGAGGCGTCGATGAAACCTCTCGGCGTGCGGATGACGACGGAGCCTCGCCGGAGTTCGGAACTCGTGATGAGTCGGGCGTGATCGTCCGGATGGACCTCCGCCATGAGCTTGGGAAGGACCTCCCGGCAGGCTTGCTCGTCTTCGGGGTGCACCTCGATCGCGAGCTTGGTGCGATCAAGGACGAGGCCGATGGCTTCGCGGAGTTGGGCGGCGGCGACATTTTCGTCGAGTTCGACGTACCGCTTGGTGACGCGCTCGGCGACCTCGGTCGCGAGGACGACGAGGTCGGTCTGCGCTTCTTCGAGCATGGTGGCTCGGAGATCGCGGAACGAGGCGAGCGCTTCGTTCCAGGAGGCGTCGAGAAGGGAGAATCCTTCGCGCAGCTCGTTCATGGTCTGCTCGAAACCTTCGGCGTGGCCCCGGTCTTTGCCCTCTTCGAAGCCTTTCTGAAAGCCCATCTGGTGGCCGATGTCGTACGCGTTGGAGACGAGCGCGTCGCGCTCGGCGTTGGCCTCTTGAAGGATGCGCTCCGCTTCCAGCTTGGCGGAGGCGACGATGCGCGCGGCTTCCTGCGCCACGTCGGCGAGGTCGAGGACGGCGCCAGCGGAGACGCCGGTGTGTGGGGCTTGACGGATGAGGCCCATGCGGCGCCCGTCCTCGGCAAAGGGGTTCGATCAGACGATGAGTTCTTCCTGGCCGCCGCGACCGGAGATGATGATCTCCCCGGCTTCTTCGAGACGGCGGACGATGTCGACGATGCGTTGCTGAGCGTTCTCGACGTCCGTGACGCGGACCGGACCCATGTATTCCATGTCCTCCTTGATGAGCGTGGCGGCCCGCTCGGACATGTTGCTGAAGATCTTCTCTTGCAGGTCGGTCGACGCGGTCTTGAGGGCGAGCCCGAGTTCGTCGTTGTCGACCTCGCGGAGCACGGCTTGGATGCCCTTGCCGTCGACGAGGATGATGTCTTCGAACACGAACATGAGGCGGCGGATCTCCTCGACGAGATCCGGGTCCTCGGCTTCGAGGCCTTCGAGAATCGCCTTTTCAGTCGAGCGATCGGCGAGGTTGAGCACCTCGGACACCGTGTCGACGCCGCCGGCTTTCTCCATCGACTGGTTGAGCATCGCGGAGAGGCGAGATTCGAGCCCTCGCTCGACTTCGCGGATGACCTCCGGGTTGGTCTGCTCCATGTTGGCGATGCGCTTGACGACTTCGACCTGTTTCTGCATCGGCAGGCCGACGAGGATCTCGGCCGCTTTGTGATGCGGCAAATGGCACAGAATCAGCGCGATGGTCTGCGGGTGCTCGTCCTGGATGAAGGTGAGCAGGTTCTCGGCTTCGGCTTTCTGCAAGAACGAGAACGGCGTCCGTTGCACTTGGGTCTGGATCTGACTGAGGATGCGGTCGGCGAGCTTGGGGTCGAGCGACTGCTTGAGCAATTCGCGTGCGTAATCGAGGCCGCCTTCGCGGGCGTATTGCTCGGCGAGCGAAACGTTGTAGAACTCTTGGAGGATCTGGACCGTGAGCTCGTCCGGAACGCGATTGAGCGAGGCGAGCTCGCGCGTGACGTCCTCGACGAACGCGCCTTCGAGCTCGGTAAGCACGGTGGAAGCGGCTTCCGACTCGAGCGAGAGCAGGAGGATCGCGGCTTTGGTGACGCCGGGCAGGTCCTTGGCGTCGCTTGGGAGCTTGTCACCTGGTTTGCGTGGCATGGCGTCTCGGTGAGTGCGTGGCTGCGTCGGCGGGTGTCGGTCGGGTCCGTGAGTCGGTTCGTTCGGCTAACGGATCAGTCGGCGTCGGAGATCCAGTGGCTTACGAGCGTGGCGGCGCGTTTGGGTTTCTCGTTGACGAGCGCGGAGATCTGATCGCGCATCTTTCGGATGGCCAGTTCGTCGTCGGAGAGTTCGATACCGGGGAGGGCGGAGTCGGCCTCGACGGCTTCGCCGAGGATCGAGCTGTGGTCGTCGAGCGCGGGCGGGATGCCGACGATTTCCTCAGCCGTCGGGAGCGGCTCGCGACGGTTGGCGCGGAGCGTCGTGAAGACGACGAGCCCGAGCGCGAAGACGGCGAGCGCGGCGAGGAGGACCGTCTTGACGATGTTGGAGGCCATCAGCGAGCCCGGCGAGCCGGCCCCGAGAATGCCGCCGCCCGGCATGGCCGACGCGGCCAGCGCCTCGGGTACGACGGGGATCATCGAGACCAGCACGTCGCCCTGCGCGCCGTTCTGCTTCGCGGACATGTCGACCACGGTCTGGACTTCGCGGCGGATACGTTCGATCTCGGCGTCTCGGACCGGCGAGAGCTGGGCGTCGGTCGGGCCGGTCGGAACGGCGTCGCCCCCCTCGGCGTCGGCTCCGGCTTCGTCGGCGCCCGCGCCGGCGCCGTCGTTGAAAATCGCGACGAAGTACGAACGCGGGATGTTGATCACGGCGTTGATCTTGACCGCGTGACCGCGCGGGTCTTCGATCGTGCTCACCTCCGTGCCCATGCCGACTTCCCACGCGGAGTCGGCCGTCGATTCTTCGAAGGAAGAGCCTTCGCCGGCGCCGGACTGGATGTTGGCTTGCAGGTTGGAACGTGGTCCGGGGCTGGCGGCGTCGCGCGAGGACTTCTGCTCAGACTCTTCGCCGGACTCACGCGTCTTCAGGCGAACCGAACCTTCGTCTTCGTTGAGCTTGGCGTTGCGCGTGGTGACTTCGCGGGTGACGTCGACCTGCGCGTGGACGGTGACGATCGCGCCGTCGATGTAACCGACCATCTCGATGAGTTTGTCGCGGACGTACCGCTCGGTCTTGGCGACGTGCTCGTTGTACGACGACGCGGAGAAGTCGGCGTCCGAGCGGGCCTTGAACTGTCGGTTCGACGAGCCGTCGATGACGCGGACCTGATCGATCGCGAGATTCGACGTCGACGAAGAAACGAGATGGGCGATAGCGTCGACGGCGTCCTGGTTGATCCCGCTGCCGAAGACGGTTACGGAAGCGGTGGGGGCCCGATCGGCCTGCCCGAGCCCGCGACGCATCGGCACGTCCATGATGACCGACGCACGGGTGATGCCCGCCATGTTCGAGATGATCAGCGACAGCTCGTTCTGCTTCGCGATCGTGTTCATCTGATGCGTCTGCAGCGTCGTTTTGGTCCAGGACTGCTTGTCGACGAGCTGATCGAAGTACAGCGTGTTGTCGGCGGGCATCTTGCCCAGCGAAGTGAGCTGAGCCTGGAGCGAGCGACGCCGGGTCGTCTCGACGAGCACCTCGTTGCCTTTGATCTCGTACGAAACGTTCTGGGAGACGAGGAACGATTCGACCTCGGCGATCTCCTCGGCCGTGGCGGTGGTGACCAGCGCCGCCATGTCCGGCTTCGCGGTGTACTGGTTCACCACGAACAGCGTCATCGCCATCATGACGACGAGCGTCGCGATGAGCATGCGTTGGGAAAGGGTGAGTTTGCCGAGTTGCTCGGCGGTGAAGCTCAGTGACCTGCGCAATCGTTCCATGGTGGTGTCCCCGCGGGTAGCCGCGTGGGGAGAAGCCGTCGGCGGGATCGGCACTTTCGGCCGTGCGTTCCGGCGAGGGACTCGCACGTCATGCGCCGGACTCAATCGCCGTTCGGTGCGACGACGTGAGCGCCCTTTGCGCGACCTTGCGGGGCGGTCGCCCTATGGACCACGATCGGTGCGGGGGAGCGGAGCGCGGGGAATCGACGCGGCGACGCGTCGGACGCCGAAGCGACCGAGGATCAGCTTGGAATCAACCCCCGGCGGACCGATCAAACGCGGATCTGCTTGATCTCGTCGTAGGCGGAGAGGACCTTGTTGCGGACCTGCAGGAGCATTCGGAAGGCGGTGTCGGCCTTCTGCGTGGCCATGAGCACGGTTTCGAGATCGTCGCGGCGGCCGGCGTGAAGGTCTTCCACGGCCTGCGTCGCGTCTTCCTGGAGTTGGTTGACCCGCTGCAGGTTCTCCATGAGCAGGTCTTTGAACCCGGCCGCGCCGGGCCCCTCGCCCTGCTTCGCCTGGCCCGCTTGGGCGTGGAGCTTCTTCGCGGCTTCGAGGTGCTGCGCCGACGCGGCGTGTTGTCCGACCAGGCCGATTGGATCGTTCACGGTGGCGCCTCGGTCTTGAGCGGCGAGGGAGGAGGACGGTTCGGTTCATGCTACCGCACAAGAGGTGCGACGCGACGGAAAATCAGGCGAGCAAACGCAGTGCCGATGCGACGAGCGCCTTGCTGGCGTCGGCCGCGGCGACGTTGGCTTCGTAGGCCCGCTGCGCGTCGAGTGCGTCGATCTGCTCCATGATCGAGTCGACGTTGGGCAGGTAGACGTAGCCGGCGTCGGGATGGCCGTCGGGCTGAGCGTCGGGGTGCGACGGATCGTAGCGCTTCTGGAACTCGGACATGTCGAGTTCGATCGAGTCGACATGGACGCCTTGCGAGCGGCCGCGGGGCGTGATCGCTGCCGGATCGCCCTCCTGGAAGACGACGAAGCGGCGGCGGTACGGGTTTGGGTCGCCATTGGCGTCGCGGGTCGCGCTGCGGTTGGCGAGGTTCGACGCGATCGTCTCGAGCCGCTGCCGTTGGGCGATCATGCCGCTGACCGAGATGTCGAGGTTGCCGTACATGGTGGCGAAGGTCCTTCGGTCTGGCGATCAGACGCGGAGCGCGATCGCCGCGTTGAGCAGCGACATCCGGGACTTGAGCAGTTCGACGGAGGTGCGGAACGTCGCCGCGTTCTCCGCGAGCGACTGCATCATGCGCTCGAGGTCGCGGTCGTTGCGGTCGTGGAACAGGATGTTTCCGGACGGGGTCTGGGGATCGATCGAAACGCGTTGCTGGCCGAGCGCGGAGTTGGTGGAGCGGATTTGGCGGGTCGAGCCGAGGTCGAACTCGCTGGCCCGACCGCCGCGCAGCGTCCGCCGGCGGTCGAGGGCGTCGCCGAGTTGCTCGTGAAACGCGCGAGGCGAGACGTCCTGGGCTTGGAAGTTGGGCGTGGAGATATTGGCGATGTTGTGCGCCAGCAGCGAATGCCGCCGCGCGGCGAACTGCGCCGAGGCCTCGAGGACCGGGACCGAGCCTGAGTTGACGAGTCCGTCGATGAACATGGCGTGTGGAGTCTCGCAAACCGCGTGCCGCGGAGAGGCTCGCGTCGGCAGCACGAATCGTGCGCGTCGCTGCGCAGTTCTCGCGCCGCGCGGTCGATCGGCCGTCACCGACAACGGAGCTCAGAGCGTGGGCGAAACGAGCTCTTGTTCCTTCCACTTTTTGAGTTTGAGGCCGAGCGTGCGGACGCCGATGCCGAGCGCCTTGGCGGTCTTCTGGCGGTGCCCGTTGAAACGCTGGAGCGTCTCGACGATGACTTCTCGCTCGATGTCCGCTAGCGGCCGCGGTTCGATCATCGCGCGGGCCGCGCCGGGCTGCGCGAACGAGGACGCGACCGGCGAGGCGTGGCGATCGCCGAACCCCTCGTCGAGTCGGCCTCCGATCGCCGCGGCGCCCGCGTCGGCGCGAGACGCCGCGCCGTTCCCGTTCCCGTTGCCGTTGACGTACCCGTTGCCGTTGGCGCCGCCGTTCGCGCCGACGAACGCGCCGGGACCGGGTTCGATCGAACCGACCGCCTTCGGTCGCGCCTTCATGGCGCGCCCCGGCACGCCGGGGCCGGTCAACCAGAGTCGGATCAGATCCGGCCCGATCTCCGCGCCCGGCGCCAGTACCACGGCCCGCTCGCAGAGATTCTCGAGCTCGCGCACGTTGCCAGGCCAGGGGTAGTTCACCAGCATGTCCATCGCCTCGGGCGCGATGTGCTTCTCGGCGCGGCCTTCGCGCTGGCAGAGCTTGCGGACGAAGTGCGGCGCCAATTGCCGGACGTCCTCGCTCCGCTCGCGAAGCGGCGGCAGGTGCAGCGGCAGCACATTCAACCGATAAAACAGGTCCTGACGAAAGGCGCCGCGGCTGACTTCTTCCGAAAGGTCGCGGTTCGTCGTCGCGACGACGCGCACGTCCACCCCGATCGTCTGCGACGAGCCGACGCGTTCGAACGCTTGCTCTTGCAAGACGCGAAGCAGCTTGGCTTGGATCTGCGGCCGCACCTCGGAAATCTCGTCCAGCAGCAACGTGCCGCCGTGCGCGAGCTCGAAGCGACCCTTCCGCGTCGACTCCGCCCCCGTGAACGAGCCTTTTTCGTGCCCGAACAACTCCGATTCGAGCAATGACTCGGACATGGCGGCACAGTTGACGGCCAGGAACGGGCCCTCGACGCGGTCGGACATCTCGTGGATCGCGCGGGCGACGACTTCCTTACCGGTGCCGGATTCGCCCGAGATGAGCACCGTGCCTTGGGACTTGGAGACCGCTTTCAGGCGTGTCTTGAGTTCCATCATCACGGCCGAGCCGCCGATAACGCGGTCGGCGCCGTGGCGGCCCGCTCGCGACGTACGGTCGCCGGGCTGGTTCGGTTTGACTTCCACCTCGCTTGACGCGCGGAGCACCGCGTTCTCGCGCTTCACCGCCGCGTGCTCCAGCGCTCGCTTGACCGAGATGACCAGTTCGTCGCCCTCGAAAGGCTTGGTGATGTAGTCGAACGCGCCGAGTTTCATCGCTTTCACGGCCGTTTCGATCGTGCCGAACGCGGTCATGAGGATGACCGGCAGTTCGTCGTCGAAGGCGGCGACGCGCTCGATCAGTTCGACGCCGGTCATGCCGGGCATTTTGAGGTCGGTGACCACGCAGTCGGGGCGCTTCCGCGCGATGACGTCCAGAGCTGAGTCGCCCGACGACGCGGAAACGATCGTGAAGCCGGCGCGTTGCAGGGTGAACCCGACGCTGTCGCGCAGTGATTCTTTGTCATCTACGACGAGAATGGTGCTCATACGCCGACGCTCCTTGTCTGACGGATCGGTTTGTGCTCGGTGAGGGCGAGTTCGGTGGCGGGCCGATGGTCGGCGGCCGAGGACGGCAATTTGAGTTCGACGGCGGCGCCCGCCGGGGCGAGCCCGTTCTCGTGGATCACGACCGTCCCCGCGTGCGCGTCGACGATCCGGTGGACGATGGCGAGCCCGAGCCCGGTGCCCGTCTCGCGCGTCGTAAAGAACGGGTTGAACAGGCGGTCGCGAACGGCGTCGGGAATGCCCGGCCCGCTGTCGGCGACGCGGATCCCGACGGCGTCGGTCCGGCCGCCGTCGGGCGTACGCACCAACGTCCGCTCAGCCGAGACCTCGACCCGCGGCTCTTCGGACGTCCCCTCCGCCGCCGCGTCGATCGCGTTCGAGATCACGTTCGTCAAAGCCTGTCGCAGCAGGCCCGGGTCGGCGGTGATCGTCAGTTCGTTCTCGACTGGAAGAACTTCAAGCCTCACGCCGCGTTCGAGCGCCCGCGCTCGCGACTCCTCGATCGCGTCGGCGAGGAACGCCGTGGCGTCGAGAGTCTCTGGACGAAGACGCAGCTCCCGACTGAACGCCAGCACGTCTCCAACGACTGCGTTGAGCCGACCCACCGAGCGGACGATCCGGTCGGCCACGTCACGCTCTGCGGGGCGATCGTTGAGGTCCTCCACCAACGCCTCGGCGTAGAGGCGGATGCTGCCCAATGGGTTCCGCACTTCGTGGGCGATCCCCGCCGCCATCTCGCCGAGCGCGGCAAGTTCGCGGGCCCGAGCGAGTTGCCCCTTCGTCTGCCGCAGTTCTTCGCTCAGCCGGACCACCTCGCTGCGCAGCGCGGTATGCGTGCTCTCGAGTCGCTGAGTCACTTCGTTGAACGTGGTGACGAGTTCGGCAAGGTCGGCCGCGGAGAGACCGTCGACGCCCGTCGCCGCCGGCGCGTCCTTCACCGGCTCGAGCGGCGAGTCGCCCGAAGCGTCGGCCGCGACCGACGCCACGCCCTTGGTGCCGTTGTCGACCTGGTCGCGTGACACGGCGATTAGCCTTCCCGATCCTGATACCGGGCCCCGGCGCCGCCGCCCGACTTGGCGTAGGCGGACACCGCCGACCGCTGCTTGCCCGCGGACGAGAGTTCCCGCGAGACGACCTGCCGCTGACGCTCGAGCGAGGCCCGATCGTCATCGTCGCGCCGTCGGATGCGCTCGACCGTCGCGTCCAGCGTCGTCAGGCGTTGGGCGATCGCCTCGCGGTGCTGCGCGGGCAGCGTGCGAAGCAACTCGGGCCACGCCGCGGTGAACGGCTCGAGGGCGGTGTTGAGTTCCGTGACGTGCTCGATGACCGTCTGCCGCTTGCCCAGCACCGAGAGCAACGCGTCGGTGTCGCCCGAGGCGATCAATTCCGACTGCTTCGAACCCAATGTGTCGAGCGCGTTGTAAAGGTCAAGTTGCGTGTCCAGCACGGTCAGCAGACGCGGGACCCAAGCGTCGGGCGAGGCGTCGAACCGGACGTCGGCGAGCGACGGAATGCCGCGGGTCGCGTCGCCGGGGCTCGTTTCTGAGCGCGGTCGTTCGGGCTGAGGCGGCGCCATGTGGCCTCCCGTGGGCGTCGGTGGCGAGAACTCGGCGAAGCCGAGCACGGGTCGGCCGCTCGATCGCGACCGGCAATGCTTGCGCCCCGGACAATGGGGCGGCGTGAGTTGCGCACTCACGATGTCGGCAGAAGCTGCCGATTTGATGGAAATATTTGGACGTTCTCTCCCGAGTGGCCCCTTTCGGCGTTGGCTAGACACCCGAAATAAGGGGTCGGCGACGGGTCGGCGTGGCTCGCGCGGCGGGCGAGGCACGCGTGCCGCGAAGATCGCCCTGAGTACGAATCACCTTCGCGAGACCAACAAGGCCAGCGATGCTTGCGAAGCGAACGCTTAGTCGGTCTCCGCCGCCGCCAATCGGTCGAGGTGGATCGTCGACGACAACCACTCTTCCCAGTGCTCGCGGCTCATCGGCATCGAGGAGGACATCAGTTGCTCGTCGCTGAGTTCGTCGAGCCGGCTGCGGGCTTTCCGCTGCGCGGTGCGGGCGTACTGCCAGTTCCCGAGTCGGGCGTGGCAGTTCACGATCTGCACCATCGCCACGAGTGACGCGGGATCGTTCGGATACCGGCGGGCCGCCGTGTCGTAGAGCTTGATCGCCTCCGTGAGGTAGCGCCGCTCCAGATCGGTTTCGACCGAAAAGTGCTTGCCGAGTTCGTAGGCGCAATCGCCGCGATACAGCATGACGTTGCGGAGCAGCGCCTCGTCCGACCCGCGACCCTCCGCGGCTGCTTGGCCCAAGGCTGTTTGCGCGTCTTCGTAGAGCGACATCGCATCGAGCAGCCGCTGCACGCGCGTGTCGCGGCGGCGCTCGCGCTCCGAGGAACGCATCGACTGATGCAACTCGTCGGCGATCGCCTTCGCCGACAGGCGGTTCGCGTCCGCGAGCGAAACCAGCACACGCGGTTCCCCACGCAGCGACGGATACCGCTCGACCGCGGCGGCGAGCAGTTCGATCGCCCGCGGATATCGCACGTCCGGCGCGTACCGCCTCGTGCGCATGTACAGAAGACCCAGCTCGACCATCGCGTCGCGGTACTCAGCCGCGGCGGGCTCGACGATCTGTCCTTCCACCACGCTGCGCAGCCGCGCTTCGGCGAGGTCTTCGCCGTTCTCCCCGCCCAGCAGCAGATAGCACTGCGCCAGCGGCACGTACGACCGATAGCCCTCGGCCGAGGTCGGATGATCGGCCAGCAGTCGCTCGAAGAGCTCGACCGCTTCCTGATAGTCGCCGGCCGCCTGCGCCGCCCGGGCCAGCCGATAGAGCGCCGCCACCTGACGCGGATCGTCGGCGGTCCGCAATTGCACGTACTCGCCGAACGCGGAGCGAGCCGCATCGAGATCGCCCGCGCGGTCGAAGCCGTCCGCCGCGTTCCACAGCGCGTCCGCCGCCGCCTCCGCGTCCGCCAGCATCAGACTCTGCGCCACGAGTTGATACCGCCTCGCGCTGCGGTAGTAATGCGAGCGCGCCTCTTCGAGCACCACCGGATCGACCACCGAGAAGTCCGGCAAACCGTCCGAGGCGCGCGGCACCGAATCCATCAGCGAATCTGCGATCGCCCGGTGGACCGACGCCGTCCGATCCAGCGCCTCCGCCGGCGGCTGCTCGCCGTACGAACCCTCCATCAACAGGGCGAAGTGCAGCGCCGTCTGGTCGGCCCCTTCGAGCGCCAGCCGCTCGAACACGCGGGCGAGCGCGACGAGCACCTGCTCGTGCGAAACGAACGTGGCGCCCTCGCCGCGTTCGAGCGCGGTGAGCACGGCGCCGAAGAAGTGGCGGGCGTCGTCGTACCGTCCGTCGGCCGACGCCAGTTCGGCTAGGCCGAGATTCGCGCGCACCCCGGCCGCCGAGCGGGGAAACCGCTCCGCGACCGCGGCGTAGAGGTCCCACGCTTCGTCCGGACGCCCCAGCGCGTTCCGCGCTTGAGCGAGCAACACCTCGGCCTCTCCGGCTGCCGGGTCGGTTACCGGCAGCCGCGCGATGGCTCGTTCCAGATGCGGCGCGGCCGCCTCCGGCCGACCCGCCAGCAGATACCCGTGCCCCAACAGCGCGAAGAGACGCGCCGCCGACTCCGTCTCGCGATCGCTCAGCGACTGCAACTCGGCCAGCAACCGGTCGATCGCCCGACCCGCGTGCCCGTCGCGCAGTTGCAGGCGAGCCCGCCATTCCACCGCCCACAGTCGGTCGTCTTCCGACACCCGCTCGTCGAACGCGATCTCGTTGATTAGCTCGATCGCCCGAGACCTCGGGAACGCGTCGGTCGGCGCCGACAGCGAACGCTCGGCGATGCGGCGCAGCACCGCATGCCGCCGCGCGGTCTCGGCTTCCGAGAACCGGTCCGCCTCACGCAACGCCGCCTCGATCCGGTTCGACGCCAGCAGGGTGTCGATGAGGTTGTCGAGCTGATCCGCCGAAAGCTCGAAGCCCGGCGTCCGTCGAGCCGCGTCGTAGAACTCGACGATCTGGTCGTCGTTGGCGGGCAATTGCAGCCCCCGCGCCCGCTGAGCGTGAAAGATCGCGTCGGCCGACAACGCGTAGAACCGCGCTCGCTCGAGCTCGCTCGCCTGTTCGGTCAGGATGTATGTGCCGATGGGGTCGTTGAGGTACGCGAGCGCTTCGTCGAAGCGCTCTTCCGCGATGAACGTCTCGACGGTCGAGAGAGCCGAGGCAAAGTCCGCAGCCGGGGCCGTCGCGATGTAGTGCCGTGCGCCGACCACCGCGATCACGCCGGCGAGCAACACCGCGGGAACCGGCCACAGATCCTGCCAGCCGCGCAGCGGACGGCGGTTGCGCACCGCCCCCGCTGTCGCGTTCATCGCGGCATTCTTCAACAACGACGGCGCGCCCTTCACGGCTCCGATCAAAGCCTTGAGTGAGAACCGGCCCGATCGCGCCGAAGAGTCGCCTCCTTCGATCGCGTCGTCGGTCGGGGCGTCGGCTGGTTGCTTGGCCATGGCGATGGTCCGCAAATCGGCTCGGTCGGCCGCGGGCGCACGGCGGGCGCACCCTCGACCCCGAAAGGGTGTCGGCAGAGATCCGACGCAACTGGCGTGCCTGTGGCAAGAAAAGCTTCATCGGCGGGCTCGGAACGCGATCGCGATGTTTGCGCGGCCTGTACCGCCCCTAGCCCGACCGGGGCTCACCCGCTCGCAGGCGGCGGCGGACGCTCGTCGGCCCGCTCCCCCTCATCACCCGTCGGCGACGCTGCCGGCGCCGCGGTTTCGTCCCCGGAGGTCACGATGTCGCTGCCGCCGAGACCCGGTGAGTCGTCGCCATCGCCTCCGCCCGATTCGTCGTCCGCATCGTCCGGCGCCTTCACGACGACGTAGGTGGTGAACGACGAGGGGTGCGGCCGCGCGGGCTCGAGTATCAGGAAGAACGCCGAGAACGGACAGATCGCTTTCGCGAAGCTCCGGGCCGCGGCGGTCGTCGGGGGCGGCTTGTGCCCGCGTCGATCGGTCGTTCGCAACCGCAGCAGCACTTTCCCGATCGTGCCGGCGAAGGCGATCTCCCCAAGCGTCATGTGCAGTCCAAGCACGAACGCCCACATCAACACCGGCGCCGCTCCCTCCTCCGACAGAATCCCGAGCAGGTCGTCCGTCCACCAACGGACCGGCTCGCCCCAGAGGATCGACACCACCCCCAGCGCCACCGATGCGTCGACCACGCCGGCCAGCAAGCGACGTCCCGGGTCGGCGAGCGATGTCCGCTCCGGCAGATCCACCGCGTGCCGCGTGTCCGCGTCGCGCCGCATGACGTACAGCACCACCGTTGCCGAGATCGAGAACAACAACAGCAACACGACATGCACCTGATTCGTCGCGATGGTGCGCTCGAGAACCACCGGTCCGACGAACCGGGTCGCGCCGTCGGCGCCGATCAATTGCGCCTTCGCGATCGCCGTGACGCCGTCGCTGGGCTCGTCGCTCCCAACGCCCCACACGAACAGCACCGCGTCGCCGACCGCAGCGATCGACGCCGAACGCGGCACCGTGTCGTATACGCCGCGTCGCACCACGCCCTCCGAACGCGCGAGCGAAAGCCGCAACGGATGAGCGGACTCCGCGCTCTCGGCTGGCTCGAGCCATTCCGCGATGAGCAACGCCTCGCCAGCGCGGACGATCTCGAAACGCACCGCGTCCACTTCATCAGTGGTCGCGTCCCGCCAGCGCGCCGCCGTCGGCCCGTTCCACACGAATTCGCCGCCCCCAACCGTCGTCTGACCCTCGCCCGCCGAACCTTTTTCGATGTCGTCGCCGACGCTCTCGTTGGCGTCTTCGGGCCCCGCCTCGGAGTCCGACGCCGCGTCAGTGCCGCCCGTCGTCCGCGCCCCGGCCCCTTCAGCCTGCTTTGCACGCCGAAGATGAAAGACCCGCAGCGAACCGTCGTCCCCCTTCGCCACCAAATCCGCCACACCCTCGCCAGGCCGGGCGGCGACCAGAAATATTCGATCAAGCCCGTCCTGAGGGTCCAAGCCCGCCGGGAAGCCGACCGATCGCCACTCCATCTCCGCCAGCACCCACACCCCCTCGGCCGTGAGAGCCACGGCGTGCCGATCGTTCAGCAACGCCGACTCAAGCGCGGCCTCGGGGACGCGCAGCGGCGGCAGCGGCTGCAACGGCTGATAGCCGAATAGCGAAGGCCGATACGCGATCGCCCGCGTGGATCGCAGCCGCAGCAGATCACCTTCGGATGAACGCGCATCGGTCGGCGTCGCCTCGCCCGAGTTCGTCGGGTCGGCGGCGTCATCCCCTCCGGAATCGCGTTCGACCTCGTCGCCGTCATCGACATCGTCCGGCTCGGCCGGCGGGGGAAAGATCATCGAAAGCCGATCCGCCGCAGCCAACAACCGGATCGGGCTCGCTTCCAGCGGCGTCACCGAGTTCGCCGCAAGCGCTTCGCCCTGCACATCCCCCAACGGCACGTGGTACAGAAGCACGTCGTGCAGCTCGCTCGACGTGACCAGCCACGCATGCGATGCGCTCGCGGCGAGCGTCAACGGTTGATCCCAGTCGTGCGTCGTCTCGTCTTCGGTGAGTGTGGCGGGCGCATCCGGCGTCTCCACCGAAGCCGCGTCGCTCGTCGCCCCCGCCGTCGCCCCCGCTGTCGCCAAGGCCGACCCGACGATCGCCGACGCGCCGAGAAGCACCGCCAGCGCGATCGTTCGACCGCGCTTCGCGGGCCGACCGCGTTCCCAGAATCGGCTTCTCGGGCCCCGACTCACCAGGGGTCGGTCCTCTCCGCAGGCCGATCGTCCGACCGCTTCGGCGAAGGCGGCATCGCCGGCACGTCCGCCTCGAAGCGGTCCGCCGCATCGAGCTCCACCACTCGCTGCGGCTGCAGCGCGCCCACCCGCGACTCGAAGCTGAACACCGACGGCCGCGACGAACGCGCCACCATGTCGTCGAGTTCGATGGTCATGCGGTCGTGCTCGCCCGGCACCGTGATGTCCACCCGCGAGGCCGTCCACGGATCGTCACGCGACGGCATCGGCTGCACCGTGCTCTGCCTGACCTGCGAGTATTTATCGATCTGCGCGATCAGCAGCGTCCGCTGCTCCGACCCGTCGCCTTCGACCAGAGCGATCATTCTTGGTCGATCTGTCTCCGGCGAAAAGCGATAGATCCAGTACCGCGACGGATCACCCTCCGCCCTCACGCCCGACGGCCGCTCGGCGGGCACGCGAAGCAGCAGGTCGGCGCTGTGCTGCGACCGCCGCACGTCGCCGCCCGACGCCGGCATCGGCCGCAACGCGAGCAGCGTCATCAGGTCCTGCGGCGCCACCGGCAACGTCAAACGCCTCGCCTTCTCCAGCGTCAGACGATCGTGCCGACCGACGTACGCCGCCGTCTCGTCCGACAGCAGGTCGATCAACCAGTACCGCGTTGCGTCCGCGCCGATCCACACATACGTCTCGCCGACCTTCTTGATGACGAACGCCAAGCGGTTCGGCGCCTCGTACCGAAGATTCAGATCGCCCTGCTCGAAACGCTCGTCGCCCTCCGCGTCGGTGAAGTAGAAGTTCACCACGCCGCGAGACGCGATGCGACCAAGACGCGCGATGCGTGCGTTGTGCGCCGCAGCGAAGTCGCTGTACTCCGCAGCCGGGACCGGCGATGGAGACGATCCGCGCACCACATTCGACGGCGGCGTTTCGGGAGGCGTCCCGCCGCAGCCCAGCAACGACAGCGTCACCACTGCGCATAAACCGGCGGCGCGCCCACGGGCGGCGGCGTTGTGCGCGCGGAAGCGGCCCATCAGCCCTCCATGTTCATGACGGTGCGAACCTGCTCGGTCACCCCCGCCAGCGCAGCGGCGTCGAGCTCCGGCTCGTCGACTTCGACCGCCGCCTCGTCCGGGTCGCCCCGCCGCACCACCAGCAGCCCCGGGCGATCGTCCAAGACGCCGACCTGTTTCAGCGAACGCCCGCGGATCAACATAAGCGCGAGCACATACCGGAACGCCACCCGGCGCGGCTCCTCCGCGCCTTCCAGATTGTCGAACAGCTCCAACAACGTCGAGCCGTCGAGCCCGTCGTTCTGCTCCGCGGCCGTCTCTTTCATCACCGTGCGCCAGTACGCGAACAGCCGCGACGGACGGAACCCGTCGTCCCAAGCGTGCTCCGCGACGTCCACCCGATCCAGCTTCTCGTCCGGCGTCGCCGCCTCCGGATCGGGCGCGGGTTCGACCAGGGCGGCGATGAACGACTCGCCCGGACGAATGGGCTCGCCGGTCGCTGCGCACAAACCCCGCGGCTTGCCGATTTCATAGCTCGTGGACGACGCTCGGGACATCGCGTGGAGTGTACAGGTCGCGGGCCCCGCAGTCGCGGACCTCACGGCTGAAGCGAGCGGCGGTAAAACGAACGCGGCTCCGCGGATGGCGGAGCCGTGAGAAAAACCGTCGATTGGGAAGAGCGCGGCGCCGTGCGTCCGACAAGCCGCGTTCAGCCGTTGCCGGCCTGCTTCTGCTGACGCGTGTAGCCGTGCTTCCGCTTCAGCGGCTTCGTCACCAGCCCCATCTTCACCGCACGGGTCGATACTTTCGCCCGACGCGACACGCCGTTCTCGTCGACGATCATCATCGACTGGAGGTTCGGCTTAAACGTCCGGCGCGTTTTCCCGGAGATGTGGAGACCGAAGCCGCCCTTCTTGATGGCGGCGCCGGATCGGGCGACGGAATTACCGCGGCTGGTCTTCTTGCCGGTGTAGTAGCACTTGGCGGGCATGGGGTCGTCCTCGGTGGCGTTTGCCGTCGGGGTGGGCCGTGTTGGTTCGGTCAATCGAACCGCAGAGAATAACGTCGTCCGCAGCAGCTCGCAAGGCGACGTTCCGCCGGATGTCGGTAAAGTTTGGCTGATGGTTGGGTGGACGGTGGACGGTGGACCCCGGCATCTGCTCGCGACTTCGTCAAGATGCTCCGGTCGCTACTCCTACAGTGTCCCCACGCCGGCGCCAACGCGACGGCCGCGTCGCGTCCGCGCGGCCCGCGGGCAATGTCCCAGCCCTTCGACTCCGACCCCGTTTCGAGGTTCCAGCATGGCTCACCGAGCGACTTCAGGCCAAGCCAACCGGCTCGTCAACGAGACCAGCCCCTACCTCCTCCAGCACGCCCATAACCCCGTCGAGTGGTACCCCTGGGGCGAGGAAGCCTTCGCCGCCGCACGCGAACGCGACGTGCCCATCTTCCTCAGCGTCGGTTATTCGACCTGCTACTGGTGCCACGTCATGGAGCGCGAAAGCTTCGAGGACCCGGCGGTCGGCGAGCTGATGTCCCGCGAGTTCGTCTGCATCAAGGTCGATCGCGAAGAGCGGCCCGATATCGACGACGTCTACATGACGGCGCTTCAGGTGATGACTCGCGGCGGCGGCTGGCCCATGAGCGTGTGGATGACCCCGCCCGACGCGCGCGGCGAAAGCGATCCGGGCCTCGAACCTTTCTACGCCGGCACGTACTTTCCCAAGTCCGACATGTACGGCAGGCCCGGTTTCACGACCGTCCTCGGCAACGTCGCCGCGGCGTGGCGCGATCAGCGCGACCAGATCATGGAGCAGGCCGAGCGCTTGAGCGCCGCCGTCCGCGACTCGCTGTCCGAGGAAGCCGAACCGACCCGGCTCGACGAGCGGCAAGTCGGCCTGGGCGTCGAGGCGCTGCTACGCATCCACGACCGCACCAACGGCGGCTTCGGCGGCGCTCCCAAGTTCCCCCAGCCCGTCTTCGCAGCGTTCCTGCTCGAAGTGATCGACTCCATCGAAGAGCCCAGCAACCGCGACGCCGTGCAGCAGGCGGTCCGTCGCACGCTCGACGCCATGGCGCTCAACGGCATGTACGACCAGGTCGGCGGCGGCTTCCACCGCTATTCGGTCGACGAACGCTGGGTCGTGCCCCACTTCGAGAAGATGCTCTACGACAACGGTCAGCTTCTGACCGCGTATGCGCGCGCGTTCGGGCGCGATCGGCAGGCGTTCGACGAACGCGTGATGCGCGACGTGTCGCGGTACGTCGGTCGGGAGATGACGCACCGCTTCGACGACGGACGCACCGGACCCTTCTACTCCGCGCAAGACGCCGAGGCCGACGGGAAGGAGGGGCTGAACTATCTCTGGGTCGAAGCCGAGGTGGACGAACTGGTCGAGCGGGGCGAATTGACCGCCGAAGACGCCTCGTTCGCCAAGCGCGTCTTCGGCCTCGACATGGGCCCGAACTTCCAGGACCCGCACCACCCGGACGAGCCGATGCGCAACGTCCTCGTGCTCGGCAAGCGTCACGAGAAGCTCGCTGCCGAGATGGGGATGGACACGGATTCGTTCCTCGATCGCTTCGAGCGCGTGCGCGGGGTCATGTACGAAACGCGCAAGGCGAAGCCCCAGCCGGGGCTCGACGACAAGATCATCGTGAGCTGGAACGGGTTGATGATCCGCGGCCTGGCGGACGCGGCGGCGCAGTTGCTCGACCCGGGGATGGTCGATCTCGCCGAGGGCGCCGCGGAGTGGATCCTCACCGAGATGCGTGGCGAGAGCGGCGAACTTATGCGCACCGCCCGCGCCGATCCGAGTGCTCCCCGCGGCTTCGCCGTCAAAGACACGCCCGGCTTTTTCGAGGATTACGCCCTGCTCATCTCCGGGCTCATGAGCCTGCATCACGCTCGGCGATTGATGAACCGCGAGGGAACCCGGTACCTCGACGCGGCGGCCGAGTTGGTGCGCACCGCGCGCGACCGCTTCGGCGAGGGCGAGCACAAGCACGTCATGCACGACACGCTCGCTGGGCGGAGCGATCTGATCGTGCGCAAGCGGGGGGTGTACGACGGCGCCATGCCGAGCGCGATCGGCACGTGGCTCAACGCGCTGGTCGATCTGCACCAGGAGACCGGCGAGCGGTGGTATCTGGAATACGCGGTGCTGTGCATCGGCGCCGTGTCGCAAGCCGTCAAGCGGAGTCCGGTCGGGTGCATCGAGAGCGTGCGCGCGCTGTTCCGCCTGATGGAACTCGACGGAAGCCTGCCGAGCAAGCTCGGACCGGTGGAAGAAGAGCGAGAAGTCGAATCGCCGGTCGTCGTCATGGCGGCGGCGGAACGTGCGGACCTGCGTGAAACCGAGGAGGTCCGCGTACCGCTGCGGGTCGAGATCGGCGAGGGCTTCCACGTGAACGCGGCGGAACTGCCCGAGAAACTCGTCGAGATCGGGCTTCGACCGCTGGGCGTGCGGGTGGAGCGGGGCTCCGGCGTCGAGGCGTCGTTGGCGTTCCCGGCCGGGGAAACCTACCGCGGCGGCGCGCTCGACGAGAATACGCGCCGCGACTTCGGCGAACTCGCCGTCTACTCCGGCGCCGTCGAGGGCGAACTGGTGCTCCGCCGCCCCTCGGGCGAGGCGATCGCCGGTCGGCCGGTCGTCGTCATGGAGTACCAGGTGTGTTCGGACGAATCCTGCTTCTCGCCTCTCTCGGTCGAACTCGACGTCGAGATCGTCGGCTGAACGTTTCGACCTCGTCGAAGTAGGCTTCCCCGTCCGCGTCTCGTTCCCGGCCTCGTCGGCGGAGCGGCGGGGGGGTCGGAGTGGGAGCGGGAGGTCAAGTCGTCTCGAAGAAGCGGCGTTTGGTGCCGCCCGGTCCGACGCGGGCGGAGACGGTCACGCCGCAGCGTGGGCAGCGGCCTTCGTAGAGCGTGCCGGTGGCGTTTCGATAGATGCGGCCGTAGGTCTGGCAGCAGTTGAAACGGATGCCGAGCCAGGCTTTGGGCTGGTTCGGGTGGTGCAGCGCGGGGATGCCGCCGTGCTGCTTGAGGATGTGCGGGAAGCGCCGGGCGATATCGGCCGGCGGCGGTCCGCGCAACGGTTGCGGCGGTTGGGGCGAATCGGGCGGCTGCTGCATCGACCATGACAAAGCCGAGCGGCGCCGCGGTCTTTCGCAGGCCGCCGGAGCCGAGGCGGTTCACCAGCCGGCGCGGCAGGCTTCTTCGATCGCCTGAGCGCGACGCTCGGCCGCCTCCATCATGTCCGTCGCCGCGCCGAGCAGGTCGTCCGCGTGCTCCTGCGGGACGCCGGCCTCGACTAGCGAGGGCAGATTGATCGAGACGTTCCAGCGCGCGGCTCGAACCGCGGCGCCCGCGAAGATCGTCGCGATCGCCAAGTCCGACCGCAGCCACGGGTTGCTCGCGTTCACCAGTCGCTCGAAAACGCGCAGCACGTCCGCGGCGGCGGCGGCGACCGCCAGCGGCACCGTCGTGGCGGCCAGCGCAGCGGACGCAAGGTCCGCCCGAGCCGGATCGTCGGCGTCGAGTCGCTGGAGTCGGTTCAGGTGGGCGTAGGCGATCGCGTCCTCGTCGGCGAGTTCGACGAGGATCGCAGCGGCCCGGTGCAGCTCAGCGGCCGCGTCGGCGTGGAGTTGGTCGTGGTCGGCCAGCGATTTCTTGCCGGCCGAATATGAGACGACCATGTTGCCGAGCGCCGCGGCAAGTGCGGCGACCGCCGACACGACCGCGCCGCCCCCCGGAGCGGGCGACTTGCCGGCTACGTCGGCGAGCAAGTCGTCGAGCGTCGATGCGCCAAGAGAAAGCAGCGATGCTTCGATATCGGGGGAGGTCATGAGGCAAGGGTAGTCGCCTCGCCGCCGCGTCGGAGCGTCGGTCGCCCCGTCGCCGCGTGGGGATCTTCCCTCGCCGACGCCGACGGAGGTGGCAGTAGGCGCCGCCCGGGCCATCGGGTGTTTCAGCCCTGCCCGTCGTCGAGGGTGGCGTCGTCGACTCGCTGGATGTCGGCGCCGAGTGCGGCGAGCTGCTCGTCCATTCGCTCGTACCCCCGATCGAGGTGGTACACCCGGCGGATGGACGTCGTGCCTCGGGCGGCGAGCCCGGCAAGCACCAGCGACGCCGAGGCACGGAGGTCCGACGCCATGACGGGCGCGCCGACGAGTTCGTTGACGCCCGTGGCGACGACCGTCGGTCCCTGTCGGTGCAGTTGGGCGCCCATGCGGGTCAGCTCGGCGACGTGGAGGAAGCGTTGTTCGTAGATGCGCTCGGTGACGACCGAGTTGCCGTGTGCGAGGCAGAGCAGCGCCATCGTTTGCGCTTGGAGATCGGTGGGAAAGCCCGGGTGGGGCTGCGTGGTGACGCGGGCCGGGTTGAGCACACGATCCGAGGCGACCTCGACGGTGCGGCGCATGGGGTCGGACGCGTCACCGCCGCCGGCGTCGCCCTCGTCGGCGCGGCTCGTGACATGTACGCCGATGCGGTCGAAGTGGTCGAGCGGAGCGAGCATCGCGTCGTGCGGAAAGTTGGTGAGCGTGAGCGTGGAGTTGGTGATGGCGGCGGCGAGGACGTATGTGCCGGCTTCGATGCGGTCCGGGATGACCGTGTGGTCGGCGCCGTCGAGCGATTCGACGCCCTCGACGACGATGCGGGGCGTCCCGGCGCCGGCGATGCGGGCGCCCATGGCGTTGAGCAGCTTGGCGAGGTCGGCGACCTCCGGCTCGCAGGCGGCGCTCTCGATCACGGTCCTCCCCTCAGCGAGCGTGGCGGCCGACATGATGTTCGCAGTGCCGAGCACGGTGGGACCGAACGGGCCGCCGAGGAACAGCGTGCTTCCCCGGAGTCTGCCGGAGGCGGGGACGCGCGCGACGACGTCGCCCGAATCGAGCGACAGTTCGGCGCCGAGCGCTTCCAAGCCGCGCAAATGAAGATCGATGGGCCGATCGCCGATCGCGCAGCCGCCCGGCATGGCGATGCGCGCCTCGCCTCGTCGGGCGAGCATCGGCCCCAGCGTGCAGACGCTGGCCCGCATCGTCCGGACGATGTCGTAAGGCGCGGTGCGCGGCTCGGTGTCTTCGACGGTCAGCGTGACGGTGCGTTCGGCCCGGTCGCGCTCGACCCGGCAGCCGAGCCGTTCGAGCAGGCGGAGCATGTTGGCGATGTCGGCGAGTTCGGGCACGTCGCGCAGCGTCAGCGGCCGATCGGTCAGCAGCGCCGCGGCGAGCAGCGGCAGCGTGGCGTTCTTCGAGCCGTTGACGCGGACCGAACCGTGAAGCGGCTTGCCGCCGGTGATGACGAATGCGTCCATGCCTCGTCCTTCCGAAGGTCGGATGTGTTCGTGCGGCGAGCGACGGCCGGCGCCGGGGTCGTGTCGCTGACGACGGGTCCGATCATACCGGCGGAGCGGAGCCGGACCGAGCAATCGGCTGCGGGCGTCTTCCCTAAACCTCGCAGGCGGACCAGGCGTGGCCTCTCGCCCCCCTTGCGGTGTTGCCCGGTTTGGGGCGGATCGTAGGTTGTCAGTTGTCCGCGGCATCTCGGGAAGGCGACTTCCCGACGCGGCCCAGCAGTGCCGGCGCTCCCGAGCGCCGGCCGACGAAGGAGACGCCATGAACAGGACCCTCCTGACCAGTTTGGGGCTCCTCGCCGCGGCCGGGTGGTCGATGACAGTCGCTCCGCAGCAAGCCGGCGCGAGCGGCGACGACGCGTACGCCAGCCTGCCGGCCGAGATCGAGTTGGTCGGCATCGTCCGCGACTTCCGCGAACGCTCGGTGGACGGCGGGCATCCCGACTTCGAAATGCGACCCGACGGCGGGTTCGGCCATTTCATCGGCTACGTCGCCGACCAGCTCGACGAAGACGGCAAGCCGGTCTACACGGGCGGCGCCCGCAAGGTCGGTAATCAAGCCAAGGACGCCGACGGCAACGCCATCCATCCGAAGTTCGTCGATTCTTCGCGCGGCGATCGGCCCGCGACCCTCTCGGACTCGACCTACCGCGGCGGCATCGCCTCCGCCGAGTCGTACGCCCAGTGGTTCCGCGACGTTCCGGGTGTGAACGTCTCGGCGCCGCTGCCGATCACGCTGCGTCGTCTCTCCGGAAGCAACGTCTACGTCTTCGACGATCGGCGGGACGAGTACTACCAAGACCGCGGCGGCTTCTTCCCGATCAACAATGAACTGTTCGGGAACTCGGCCGGCGACAGCAAGAACTTCCACTTCACCTTCGAGCTGAGTACCGAGTTCGTCTACGAGGCCGGCGCGGGACAGACCTTCACCTTCCGCGGCGACGACGACGTGCTCGTGTTCGTCAACGGCGAGATCGTCATCGACATAGGCGGCGTTCACTCCGCCGTGCAGCAGACAGTCCACCTCGACAGGCTCGACAACGTCGTCGACGGCGAGATCAACACCCTGCACTTCTTCTTCGCCGAGCGGCACCGGACGCAATCCAACTTCCGGATCGAAACGACGCTGACGCTCCGGAACGCCGAACTGCCGTCGAGCATGGACCTCTTCGACTGACCCGGCCCGAGCCGCCTTTCTCTCCGCTCGCGGGGCGCCCGGAAGCGCGGCGACCGGAAGCGAGACGCGGCGGCCGACAATCTGCGTGCGTGCGGCGGCTGCGCGGCGACGCGCGGCCCCTCAAAACGACACCGCCCGGGACGCATCGTCCCGGGCGGCGTCGTTTGTGTACACGGCCTCCCATGAACATCGGAAGAGCCACGCGCCCAAGCACAGGCGAGGGGCGGAGATAGTCCGAAGGTCACCGCCGCGTGACAAGGGCGCGGCGCGCGATTGATGAAATTCTCACGGACCCGCCCCGCCACGGGCCTTCGGACCGCCCTTGTCAAGACCGCGCGAAGCGGATCAATGGCGGAAGTGGCGCACGCCGCTGAGCATGCAGGTGACGCCGCGCTCTTGGCAGAGCTCGAACGTCTCCGCGTCGCGTTTACTCCCCCCGGGCTGGACGATGAGGTTGACGCCCGCCTCGATGAGCATCGCCGGGCCGTCCGGGAACGGGAAGAAGGCGTCGGAGCTGGCGATTGCGGCGCGGGCCCGAGGGCCGGCCTTTTCGATCGCGAGTCGGCAGGCGGCGACGCGGTCCATCTGCCCCGCCCCGGCGCCGTACAGCATCAGCACGTCCTCCCCCAGCTCTCTCACCTCGCCCTGTCGATCGATCGCGAGGCCCGGTCCGCCGATCGCGACGGCGTTCGAGGTGAGGTGTTTAACGGCTGCCGTCACGACCGCGGCGGCGCGCAATCGGCTTTCGCTCTGCGGAACGCCCGAGGCGAGCGTCCAATCGCGAGGCTGCGGCGTCGCCGCGTCCAGCTCCTGCATGAGCACGCCGCCGGGGATCGAGCGCAGCGCCGGCGACGAGGAAACCGTCGGGTTGATCGCTCCGAGATCGATCAGCCGCGCGTTCGGCCACTTCGCGGCGAGCCGGTGGGCGGCGGCGCCCGCGAACGTCGCTGCGGCGATCACCTCGAGGAACCCCGCGTTCTCCAGTATTGCGTCGGCCGCCGCTTCGTCGCAGACCCGGTTCATCGTCAAGACGCCGCCGAACGCGGCCATTGGATCGCCGAGCAGCGCCGCCTCGACGGCTCGCGCCGCGTCCGGCGCGAGCGCCAGCCCGCATGGATTCGTGTGCTTCACGACGCAGGCGCCCGCCGACTCGCCGTCAAAACGCAGCAAATCGACCACGGCGTTCAGCCCCGCCGCGGCGTCGAGGTAATTGTTGTAGCTCATCGGCTTGCCGCTCAGTTGCGTCGCGCCGGTCAGCGAAGCGGGAGCGACGAAATGATCGGCGTACACCGCCGCGGCTTGATGCGGGTTCTCGCCGTAGCGGAGTTCGGCGGTTCGCGCCGCCCGAATCTGGAGCATCGAAGTCATGCCCGGCGCCGCCGCGGCGCGGTGCTTCGAAACGCCGGACGGCTCCGTCGCATCCACCTGGCCGCTCAGATAATCCGAGATCGCCGTGTCGTAGCGGGATACGCGCGTGAACGCGGCAAGGGCCATCCGCCGCCTGGTGGTCAGCGACGTGTACCCGTCGAAGCGCTCGAGTTCGGTCTCGACTTCCGCGTACTGGTTCGGGTGGCTGACGACGAGCACCGACGCAAAGTTCTTCGCGGCCGCGCGCAGCAACGTCGGCCCGCCGATGTCGATCTGCTCGACCGCCGCCGCTTCGGTCACGTCGCTGCGAGAGACGGTGCGCTCGAACGGGTAGAGGTTGACGACGACGATGTCGATCGGCGGCGCGTCGAGCCGCTCGAGCGTGCCGAGGTGAGCCGGCTTGCTGCGATCGGCCAGAATCGGCCCGTGGACGAGCGGATGAAGCGTCTTGACCCGGCCGTCGAGCATCTCGGGCGAGCCGGTGATCTCCTCGACGAGTTTGTGCGGCACGCCGCGCTCGCGCAGCAGTTCCGCCGTCCCGCCCGTCGAGACGATCTCGATCCCGCGCTCGTGAAGCGAACGCGCGAAGTCGGCGGCCCGCAGCTTGTCGCTGACGGAGATCAGGGCCCGTCTCGCCGCCACTAGATGACTCGGCATGATGCACCACCCGCGTCGCCTCGCACGCTGCGAGACCCTTCAACCGGGCCACGCCACATGCGTCTCCTGAACGATTGATCGCCGTCATGACGTCGCGGTCGATGCAGCGGACTTCCCCACCCTCCGATTCGAGCTCACTCACCCGCGTGGCCGGCGACCTGGCGCGGCCCGACCTCAGCTTGCGACCTCGAACCAGCCGCCGCAAGAGAGGTGCATACCCTGTTTCGAGGCCGGCTCACGCCCGATCAGGGGGTCCGGAACCGCGCCAATCGACCCGAGTCGAACTCGACGTACAGCGACGCCTCCTCGAACCCGTCCGGCGTAATCCGACTCACAAGCGGCAACGCGATCTCTTCGATCACGTCGCCCGTGTCGCTTTCAATGATCCGGAGCGTCGAGCCGTTCCACGCGACCAGTTCGCCTCCGCGAGTCGCGATCACTTCGCTGTCGTCGAGCCCCTCGGTGATCCACCGCTCGGCGCCCGTCCGCGAATCCAGGGCGACCAGCCCCGTGCCGGGCACCGGCACGAAGACCTGTCCGCCGTGCGCCGTCGGCGCCGACCGCAGCCGCCGATCCGTCCGGTACCGCCAGCGCTGCTGCGCCGTCACCGAATCGAAGGCGTAGACCGATTGGTCAAGCGAGGCGACGTACGCCGTCCGCTCGTCAGTCGCGGGGGCTTTCGCGGCGCCCGCGAACATCTCGAACCGCCGGTCTCCGGCCTCGCCGGTCGACGCGTCCACAATCGCCACCCCGCCGCTGATCGAGACGCCGACCACCTCGTCGCCGTTCGCCAGCATCGCCGGCGGCGTGCGGATCACTCCGCCCACGCCGTACGACTTGGTGAACACGCCGCGTCGCCAGTCATGGAAAAGCAGTTGCCCGTCCGTGGTGCCGATGATCAGTTCGTCGCCGCGAAGCAGCGGGGGCGTCGAGACCGGCACGCGGAAACGCTGCCGCCCCAGAAGGTTGCCCGTCGCCATATCCCGCACGAACACCTCGGTGTCCGAGACGCTCAGCAGGGCGTCACCCTCCCATCGCTCGCCCGTGCCCAGCGGTTCGAACGTCACGTCGTCGGCTCGGCGATGGCCCCGGAAGTTCACCAGCGGATTCTCGATCTGCTGCGTCCAGCGATAGCCCCCGGACGTCGCCGAGCGGACCGTGACGACGTTGCGGTCGTCCTGAAGCAGCACCAGATCGCCGAGCGGTTGGGTGTGCTCGATCCGATCCGCGTCGCCGAGCGGCGCCGTCCAATCCAGCACCCAGCCGAGCTCGGCGAACGGCCTGACCTCGCGACGCAGCCTTTCGGATTCGGAAGACCCGCCGCCCGCGCTCACCTCCGTGGTTCCGCTTGGGCCGCGATCGTCCGAGGCGCTCATCTCACCGGCGGCTCCCAACGAGGCGCACCCCGTCAGCCCGACGCTCGCCATCAGCGAGACGAGCAGTAAAGTTCGGCGGACACACGACTTCGGCAGCTTCGACATAGCGTCTTCCTCACTCCAGCATCGGGCCCGGACCGGGCGCGGACCGCAAAGTATCGACCCGCGGTCTCGGCCGGTCAACCCAACCGGCGACCGCTCCGCGGCTCGCTCGTCGCGCTTCCGCCGACGCTTGCGATCCGCAGAACGCGGCGAACCGTTCCGTCTCCTACCCTTTGCCATCATGTTTACGGGACTCGTTCAAGCCGTCGGTGTCGTCCGCGAGCTCGTCTCGACCGACCGCGGGCGGCGGTTGGTCGTCCGGGCGCCGTGGGCCCATCGGCCCGCCCCGGGCGACTCGATCGCCGTCAGCGGCGTCTGCCTCACCGCCTGCGAATCCGCAGCGGGCGCCGCGCCGGACTTCGAGGCGGGCGTCGCCTTCGACGCCGTCACCGAGACGCTCAACCGCTCCGCCCTCGGCGACCTCGCCGCGGGCTCACGCGTCAACCTCGAACACGCCGCCCGCGCCGACACGCTCCTTGGTGGGCACGTCGTGCAGGGTCACGTCGACGCCGTCGGCGTAGTGCGCACCGTCAACGAAGACCCCGAAGATTGGCGAGTCCGGATCGATGTGCCCACCGAGATCATGCCCATGCTTGCCGAGAAGGGCTCGGTCACGATCGACGGCGTCAGCCTGACCATCGCGGAGAGCCACGAGGACTCCTCCTTCTCCGTCGCCCTCATCCCGACCACCCTCGAACACACCACGCTCGGCGAGTTCCAGCCCGGCCGGCGGGTCAATGTCGAGACGGACATCATCGCCCGGCAAGTCGTTCACGCACTCCGCATGACGGGCGTGCTGCCGAGCTGAAGCCCGACGCCGTGCCGGACCGAGGCGAACCCGTGCGATTTCATCGAATTGCGGAATAGTGCCGACCCCTGAAACGGCGTCATCAGCGCAAAAAACGACTCCCCACCCGGGGGGATTTTTACCCAGCTTCACACAATCTCTTTACGAATCCGGTGTTTCACCAGGCTCGAGTGGGGGTTTACCGGTATACCCAGTTATTGGCCCGTCCGCGTCGGCGAACGCGGTCGGGCCAGGAATCTCTCTCCTCTTGACGGTCCATCGTCGGTGCGACGGTGGACCGTTTTTGTGGACCGAGGCGGGCCGCGACGCTCGGCTCCGCCGCGCTGTGGGCGGCAAGGCTGGCGGGACGGGGGTAGGCTGCCGCGGGGCCGCGACGGCCGTTCCGCGGAGGTGCAGATCGGGTGTTCGTCTTGCTTTCAAGCCTTCGCCGCCTGTGCCGCCGAACGGCGTTCGGCCCGCGCCGCCGACGCAGTGTCCGCCTGCCCTCGGCGGTGGCTGTCTTCCTTGCCGCAGCCGTGCCTACCGCGCCCGCCATCGCCCAGGACGCCGCGGCGCGGCAGCGCACCGAGCGCCTCCTCGACCGCCCGTTCGGCACCTTCGTCACGCCCATCGCCCCCGGCACGACGGCCGAGGAACTGCTCTACGTCGACACCGCCCTGCGGCTGACCACCGCCTACCTCAACGCGAACAATAACGACGGCACGTCCACCCAACTCTTCCAGGCTCTGGCGCAGCCGGGCGTGCGCCTCTCCTACGCCGGGGCGCACGAGTTCTCGGCTGTGCTCAACCTCGACTTCCGCAAGTACGGCGAGGGCGACGACTCGTCTGAAACCGCCCCGTCCGGACGGCTGGCGCAACCGATCGTCAACGAGCTCTGGTACCGCTTCGACCTCGGCGCGGCTCGCAGCCTCAACCGTCGGCTCACCTCAGACGACCCCGCTGCGGCCCGCTCGGGGGACGGAGTCACTTCGCTCGCCGACTCGCTGCGGCTCACCTTCGGCAAGCGCGACATCGTCCTCGGCTCGGGCCTGACGCTCGACCGTTCGCTGATCGCCGCGTCGGCTGAAGCCGCCTTCGCCGGGCCCGATCGCGTCACGCTTCGGCTGCACGCGTTCGCCGCCAAAACGCCCCAGGAATCCTTCATCGACTTCGACGGCTCTCGCCCCGACTTCGACGACGACACCAACCGCACCTTCCTCGGCTTTGAAGTGCGGACCGCCGACCGACGCTTCCGACCATACGCCTATCTCCTCTGGCAATTCGACCACAACGACCGCGACACCAGGTTGCTCGACATCGGCGGCGTGCCGGTGCTGGCCGAGTTTCACTACCAGTCGGCCTACGCCGGGCTGGGCTTCGAAGCCACGGCGGGCGAGCGTTGGGTGTACGGCGCCGAAGCGGTCTACGAGTGGGGGACCTCCGCCTCGAACCCATTCGATTACGGCACCGGCCTGCCCATCGACGCGACCCGCGAGCAGATCAGCGCGTTCGCCGCCTCGGCCGGGCTGACCTATCTCGCGCTCGACGAACGCCGCACGCGCCTCACCGCGCAGTTGCTCATGGGCTCGCCCGATCGCGACCGCGTGTCGTCGAGTCAGACCATCCCGGGCAACGCCGCGGGAACCACCGATCGCGCGTTCAACGCTTTCGGCTCGCCGCAGACCGGCTACGTCCTCGCCCCCGAACTGTCGAACATGCTCATCGCCCGGCTTGGCGCGTCGTCCGGCTTCGGTTCGCGACGCGGCGCAGGCGACCCGATCCTCCGCGCCGGCGCCGATTTGTTCACCTACCTCAAGATTCAACGAGACGCCGGGACGTCGTTCGCCACCCGCGAGGGAAGCCGTTTCGTCGGACTCGGGCTCGACCTGTACGCCGCCTACGCGCTTTCCATCGACACGACCATCGACGTGCGCTACGGCGTGTTCTTCCCGGGCGACGCCATCCCCGACGAAACCGACGATGTGCGCCATCTGGTGTACTTGGGGCTGACCTATGCGTTCTGAGCGGCCGATCGAGCTCCGGCGCTCGCGGCGTCGCCCCGCGATCGTGAAGGCGCCGCGACGGTGCGCGCTGGTCGGATCGATCGCGGCGATCGTCGCGCTCGCCGGGTGTTCTTCGTCGAGAACGCTTGTCTCGCAGCCGGTCGTCGAGATTCATCCGACAGCCTTCGCGAGTCTCGACTTCTTCGAGGAGCTCCGTCGCCGGCCGATTGTGTCGAACGCCGACGCGTTGCATGCCTTGTTGCTCTTCGCAGGCCTTGAAGCGCCCGGCGAGTGGGAATCGGCGCTCGCGACGGCGGTGCAAGCGGGCTGGATCGACCCGGCCGCGGCGCATGATCTCAATCCATCCGAGTCGGCCCGCGTCGGCCTGATCGGGTCCATCGTCGCGAGCGTAAGCGACGTCGGCCTCGGGGCGCTCGACCCGATGCTCGCCAGCGACGCCTGGTCGCCGAACGGGCTGCGGGCGATCGCTGCGACGACTCGGCTTCGGCGGTTATCGCTCATTCCCGATCGCTCGGCGAACCAGGCGCTGACCGGCGCCGAATTGCTCACGCTGCTCCGGCGAGCGGAGATCTTCGAGCAGACCCGCGAGGCCGAGCCGGGCGCCGACCTGCCCGCGCCCTAAACCGCCGGCGTTCGTTTCGGGTTCCAACGTCGTTCGGCTGCCGCTCGGAGATGGTCGGTTTCTGGTCGGTTCGTCGTCGTGTTCATGCGGTCCTGCGGGGGCGAATCGCATTCGACGCGCTAAAGCGATGATTGGCAACGATTTCGGTCGCCGTATACTGAACGGAGGGCGGCCCCGATCGGGGCGGAGAAAGGAAAGTCGGATGACGCTCACCTTCGAGCCGCTGCGATGCGGCGCCGTCGGCCGGTTCGCAACGGCGTGGCTGCTGGGGTGCCTTGCCGCGACGACCGCGTTCGCCGAGCCCGGTTCGGTCCGGACGGCGGACGCCGTCGTCGAGCGAGCGGGCGCCGCCGAGCGATCGCCCGCATCGATGCGAGATGCGACGAACGTGGACGCCCCGTTCGAAGTGGGCGCGTTCCGCGGTGTGGTGCTCGCGGTCGAGGGTCGCGCACAAGCGTTGCTGGTGATCGACTCGGCCGCGGGAGCCCGCGATCGACTGCTGGCGATCGCCAACGCCGGCCCCGGTCGGCACGCCGAGACGCACGCTGGAGAGCACGCGTCCACGGCGACCGCGGGCGCTGCGGGCGACACGGATCTGGAGAACGAATCGCGGCCCGCGCAGCCGACGTGGGTCGAACTCGAAGCGGGCATGTCGCTGCCGCCCGGCTCGACGGTACGCACGGGCGTGCGCTCGTCGATCGTGCTCCGCCTCGGCCTCAACGCGACGGTGCGCGTCAACGCGCTGTCGCGGGTGACGATCGAGACGCTGACGGCCGAGGGCGGGTCCGACGGAGCGGACGCTGCGCGGCCCGACGCCGACGCGTTCGCGGGACCGAACGACGCGTCGCGGGCCCCCGTGCTTCGGACGCGTCTCGGGCTCGACGCCGGCGATGTGGACGTGCGCGTCGATCACGTCGGTCCGTATTCGAACGATTTTAAGATCCGCACGCCGGAGGCGACGCTGGCGGTGCGCGGCACCAACTTCTCGGCCGGCGTCGACGCGATCTCCGGGCTGCGGGTGCAGGGGGCGTCGACCAATTCGCTGCGCGCGATCGAGCTGAGCTATGTCAACGACGAATTGGAGGTCGCGCTGGCGGAATCCGGGGTGGACGGCTTGGTCCGCGATCCCGCACTCCTGGCGCTCGCGGCGACGATCGCGCGACCCAACGAGGGGGTCGACACGCGCACGTTCCGCGAGCGGATCGGCCGACCGCTGGCGGGGCTGGTCACGTTCGGCGGTGTGCAACGCGGCGAGCCGACCGACATCCGAGCGGGCGACATCCAGAACGCCAACAGCGGGTCGTTTGTGGACCGTCTCGGCTCGGAGCAGGACTGACGCGAGGGCCGGCCGTTCGATCGCACGATGATCGCGGCGGCGGTCGGCCGCACGCCCTGTCGCCACGATCGCCACCGGCGCTCGCGAGGCCCCCTCGGGACAAGATGTCGCGGGGCGGGCGGGCGCCGCGGGGTCGATAGACTCGCCGCGGAGGCGAGCTGCGAGATGCGACGGAACGTCAACAGCGAATCGGTTTCCGAGCGGGCCCGTCGGCGCGCCGAGATGGTGGTCCGCAGCGGGGTCTTGCTGGGCGTGGACTTCGTCCCGATCGGGCGACGGAAGAGCGGCGAGACGGCCGACGAGGGCGCGGCGGCGCCGGCGGCGGAGAGCGGCGCGGAGCCCGGAGCGGAACAGCGCGGCCCCCTTTCGTTCGAGGCGCCGGCGAGGAAGCCGGGCGTCGCGGTTGAAGCGAAGCCTGGCGCGGCGGGGGAGGATCGACTGACAAGCGAACTGGAGTCGGACGCCACGCCGGAGACCGTTGGGCCCGTGCGCACGGCCGACGTGCGGGCCGACCATGCGGGCGAGGCCGGCGAGCCGGGCGATGCCGGGGCGCCCAACGGCGGAGCGGGTGAAGCGGACGGGGTCGTCGGTCGCATCGGTCCCGAGCCGCCGCCCGAGAACAAGCGGGCGGCGTTGGACGAACTAAGAGCGCGGTACGAATCGGACCCGGCGACGGCGGCGCACCTGATTCAGGGCTGGACGAACGTGGTGTTCGAGGACGGCGATCCGGAAGCTGCGTTGATGTTCGTGGGCGAAGCGCCCGGCGCCGACGAGGACGCGCAGGGCGTGCCGTTCGTGGGGCGGGCGGGTCAGAAGCTCAACGAGATGATCGGGGCGATGGGGCTTTCGCGGGAGGCGGTGTACATCGCGAACGTGCTGAAGGTGCGGCCGCCGGGCAACCGGACGCCGTCGATCAACGAGCGGCTGGCGGACGGGCCGTATCTGAAGGAACAGGTCCGGATCGTGCGCCCGAAAGTGATCGTCACGCTGGGCAAGCCGGCCGCGAACTTCCTGCTGGACAACGACGAGGCGATGGGCAAGCTGCGCGGGCGCTGGTTCGAGTACGAGGGCGTGCCGCTGATGCCGACGTATCACCCGGCGTACCTGCTGCGGTCGTACACGATGGAGAACCGCAAGGCGGTGTGGAACGACCTGCGGGCGGCGCTGAGCAAGCTGGGGTGAGCCGCGGGGGTCCGCCCGAGCGTAGCGAGCGGGCGAAATGGGCCGACGCGTTCGGATTGGCTCGCAGCGGCTCAGGTTGGGCACGGGGGGACGCAGACACGGATCGGCGGCGGGCACATCGCGTATAGCATGCGGTCGGGGTGGCGGTTCGGAGGTGTCGTATGCGCGTGGAACGGACGTTGGCGTCGCTGATCTCGGTCGGAAGCCTGTTGGTGCTGGTGGGTGGCGTGACTTGCTGGTCGGCGGGCGCCTCGGCGTCGCCGTCGGGCGGTTCGCAACAGACCCCGCCGCCGGGCGGGCTCGAGGTGATTCCGGACGAAGAAGAGCCGGCGCCGTTCGAGCCGGTGGTGCTTCGCGAGCGGTTGCAGAGTCGGGACTACACCGTCAAGCCGCGTGTGAGCCTGTTCCCATGGCGGGCGGACTATCCGAGGCGGTACGACCTCCGCGCGCTGCCGAGGATCGAGGTGGACGCGGCCGTGGTGGTGCTGAGCGTGCCGGACAGCGGCGGGTACGCCGACGTTTATCCGACGGAGTTGAAGGGCGAGTTGACGTTCAACGGGGTGCGTCGGGAGATCGAGCCGGCGTTGCTGAGCGGGTATCAGGGGGGCCAGAAGCTGGCGAGGTTCGCGATGAAGGACGTGGATTCGCCGAACGTGCGCGCGCAGGTGTCCTACGAGATCACGTCATACGAGACGGAGATCGACGAAGAGCGGGCGATGCAGATCGAGTGGCACACGGAACTGTTCGAGGACCCGGTGGTGGTGTCTTCGCTGGCGCCGCAGTTGTATATCGAGAGCGACGATCCGTTCATCGTGCGGCTGGTGGAGGAGTGGACGAACGGCGAGCCGAAGCGGGTGAAGCCGTACATGCTGGCGAAGTACCTCGCGGGGAAGGTGGTGGAGTATTACCAGCCGAGCGAGGGTTATCTGGAGGCGGACGATCGTGTGTTCGTCTGGGGTGGGCGGCCGGTCATCTTTCTTGAGGGGTTCAACGTAGACGGGGCGGCGGTTGCGGCGAGGCGGCGGGACGGCTCGCCGTTCGACATGGCGAATCTGCTGACGGCGGTGTATCGCGCGGCGGGTCTGCCGGCTCGGGTGGTGATTGGGTACGACGAGCGTCTCGACGGGAAGCGCGGCGTGGCGCCGTTCATCGCGTGGGTGGAGTTCTACCTGCATCACCCCGAGGCGAAGCGGGGCGAGTGGGTGCCGGTGGACATCGTGAAGCAGCGGGAGTTTTCGAGCCAGGCGCCGCCGTTGGAGCGGCGATGGGAGTACTTCGGTCGCAACGACGACAGCGAGCACTACTGCCCGTTGGGCCATCACTGGAAGCCGCCGACGGCGGTGGTGACGTCGGGCGAGCCGACGATCTGGGGATGGCTGCCGCAGAACGAGGACGGGCGGGAGCCGCGTGTGGACGGATCGGTGGACGTGCAGGTGATCGAGACGCCGTTGAGCCCGACGGACGAGGATTTCAAGGAGCGGCAAGAGCGTCGCATGAAGCGCGGCGGGGGCGGGTGAGGCGGCGCGTTCGAACGGCGGGGCGACGCCCGGGTCGGCGTGGCGCGCTCGCGGCACGGCGGCGACGGGCGCCATAATCTGGCGGCATGTCGCTGCGTCTGTACAACACGTTGACGAACCGGGAGGACGCGTTCGAGCCGCTCGAGGCCGGGGTGGTTCGTTTCTATACATGCGGGCCGACTGTGTACGACTATGCGCACATCGGGAACTTCCGCACGTTTCTGGCGTCGGACGTGTTACGGCGATGGCTGGAGAGCCCGCTGTGCGCGCGGGTCTTGCCGGGCGGCGGGGCCGAGGCGGACCCGCTGGCGGGGTTGGACGAGACGCTGCGGGCCGTAACCGAGGCGGGCGACGTTTCGACGGTGCGGGCGTCCGGCGAGGCGGCGGGGGGCTATCGGGTGGCGCACGTGATGAACATCACGGACGTGGGCCACATGACCGACGATCAGGCGGACGATTCGGGGGAGGATCGGATGGAGGTCGCGCGGCAGCGGCTGACGGAATCGAAGAAGGCGGGGACGTTGCCGGACGACGCTCCGGACGACCTCGATCCGGCGAACCCGCACCACATCGCGGCGTTCTACGGAGACGCCTTCGTGCGGGACGCGGCGGCGCTCGGCATCCGTCTCGTGCGCGAAGCGATGGACGAAGGACGCGATGCGCTCGACGCGGCGATGCCGCGGGCGACGGGTTCGATCGACGAGATTCTTCGGCTGGTGCTCGACCTGCTGGAGCGGGGATACGCGTATGTGGTGGGCGACGTGTGTTATTTCGACACCGCGCGTTTCGCGGAGTACGGCACGCTGAGCGGGAACACGCTCGACGCGATCCGGTCCGGCGCCGGGGGTCGGGTGGATGAGCGGAACCAGGCGGCGAAGCGGCATCCGGCGGACTTCATGCTGTGGAAGCACGATCCGCGGCACCTGATGAAATGGGACCCGGCGGAGGTGCTGGCGGGCGAGCCGGCGTTGGTGAAGAGGGCTGAGGCGGCGGGCCTGCGGGAGGGCTACCCGGGTTGGCACATCGAATGTTCGGCGATGGCGCGCACGCGTCTCGGCGACGTGATCGACATCCATTCGGGCGGAGAAGACCTGATCTTTCCGCATCACGAGTGCGAGATCGCGCAGTCGCGCGGGGCTTCCGGGGAGGAGGCGTTCGCGCGGTATTGGATGCACTGTCGGTTTTTGCAGGTGGAGGGGGAGAAGATGTCGAAGAGCCGCGGGAACTTTTTCACGGCGCGACAGATTCTCGGCCGCGGCTTCACGCCCGGCGCGTTGCGGCTGGCGTTGGTCGGATCACACTATCGGCAGAACGCGAACTTCACGGCGAGCGGGCTCAGCGCGGCGGAGGCGACGGCGTCCCGCTGGGGCGACTTCATCGCGCGCGGCGACGAGGTGGATCAGGCCGGCTCGGTGAGTTCGCGAGTGGTGCGCGAGTTCGTCGACTCGATGAATTCGGACCTGAACGTGGCGGGGGCGATCGGGGCGATCAACGCGTGGGTGAACCGGACGCCGTCACCGACGCGTTCGGACGCGGCGTTGATGCGGGTGTTCGACGACGTGCTCGGCGTGGTCGAACTCGTGCGCGAGGGCGAGATGAGCGAGGCGGACCGCGAGCTCGCCGACCAGGTCGAAACGCTGATCCGGGCGCGGGCTGAGGCGCGGAAGAACCGTGACTTCGAAGCGGCCGACCGGATCCGTGACGAAGCGACGGCGCTCGGGGTGGAGCTGGTCGACACGCCGGACGGAACGACATGGAAGCGGAAGGCGCGTCTCGGCTGAGTTCGCGTTCGGCTGGACGGAGCGGACGAGAAGAGTGCGGTGCGACGGGCAGCGGCGGAACGGCGCTCGGCGGGGCCCGTAGACTGTCCGGCCCGCGGGCGAGCCCGCGATTTCAATGAAGGTCATCGCTCACCGATGATCGTCCCTCGCCGCCGACGGAAGGCCCAGCCGAATGCACGTGACGCGTTTCATCGAAGAACACTTCCGGCATTTCAACGCGGCGGCGCTGGTCGACGCGGCGAAGGCCTATGCGCGATGCATCGACGACGGCGGGAGCATGATGGTGACGCTGGCTGGGGCGATGAGTACTGGCGAACTGGGCCGGTCGCTGGCGGAGATGATCCGAGCGGGGAAGGTGGGAGCGATCAGCACGACCGGCGCGAACCTGGAAGAGGACGTGTTCCATCTGGTGGCGCACACGAAGTACAAGCGCGTGCCACATTATCGGGATCTGACGCCTGAGGAGGAGCAGGCGCTGCTCGACGAGGGTTTGGCGCGGGTGACGGACACATGCATTCCGGAAGAGGCGGCGATGCGGAAGATCGAGCGTTCGCTGGTGCCGCGTTGGAAGCGGGCGGGCGAGGCGGGCGAGCGCAGACTGCCTCACGAATACCTCTGCGAGTTGCTCGCGTCGGGGGAGCTGGAAAGCGAGTACGAGGTGGACCCGAAGACCTCGTGGTTACTCGCGGCGATCGAGAAAGAGGTGCCGCTGTTCGTGCCGGGTTGGGAAGACTCGACCTTGGGGAACATCTTCACGGCGCGGACGATCGACGGGACGCTGAAGAGCACGGAGATCGTGCGCCCCGGGGTCGATTACATGATCGAGCTCGCGAAGTGGTACGAGGAGCGTTCGGGCGACGCGCGGGCGCCGGGTTTTTTCCAGATCGGCGGCGGGATCGCGGGGGACTTCCCGATCTGCGTCGTGCCGATGTTGGCGTTCGATTTGAAGCGCGACGTGCCGGTGTGGTCGTATTTCTGTCAGATTTCGGATTCGACGACGAGCTACGGCTCGTATTCGGGTGCGACGCCGAACGAGAAGATCACCTGGGGCAAAGTGGGTCGTGACACGCCGAAGTTCATCGTGGAGTCGGACGCGACGGTGGTGGCGCCGCTGATGTTCGCGATGATCTTGGGGAAGTAGGGGGGCATTAGGGGAGAAGTGAAGGCGGGGACTGGAACCACCGTTGACTCGCAACGAGTCAGGGTGCGCTCATCGGGTTCGGCGTGTGGATTGGAACGTGACGGGGAGAGGGCTGAGAACGCGCACAATGATTGCAGCGATGGTGCGAGTTCGCTGTTCGGGCGGGGCGCAGCGAGTCGGTCGACGTGAGGCGTCGGCCAGATCACGCCGCGGTCAGGCCGTTAGATTTGTTCAGGGGCGGCTTCGAAGTCGACGCGGATCTCGAAGTCGCCGTCGAGGGGTCTGAAGGAGCGGAAGGGCAGATAGTCGTCGCGCTCGCCGTTGCGTTCGATGGTCAGGCGGCCGATCTCGCCGGCTGTGACGCCGAAGGGTTCGCCGCTGTTGTTGGGTTCGGGGTGAGCGATCCAGAGTTGGTCGATGAAGGGTGCGAGGACGAAGGAGTCGGCGAAGGCGGTTTGTCCGAAGCCGAGGCCGGCGATTTCGAAGGCGCGGATGCCGAAGCTATCGTCGAAGAACGAGTCGGCGTCGGCGTCGAAGCCGAGAAGTTCGTTCGAGCCGACGCTGAAGGTGGAGTCGACGAAGGCGCCGGCGAGGAAGTCGCCCATGGGGCGTTGGGCGTTGATCTGGGTGTTGCGGACTTCTCCGCCGATGCGCCAGCGGTCGGAAGCGGGATCGTCGAGTTCGGTGCCCGGGGCGCGTTGGAAGAATGAGATGGTGGAGTCGGTGAGGTCTCCGTCGATGTCGAAGAGTCGGACGACGCCGGCGTCGAAGTTTTCGAAGCGTGCGTCGCCGCCGATGGCGAAGCGTCGCGTGTCGGCGATGGTGAGGGTTCCGTCGAAGTCGCCGAAGACGGTGACGGTTTGAGCTTCGAGGACGACCATTTCGGCGCCGCCGGTGAAAGAATCGACGCGGAAGACGCGGGAGCCGAGGAAGAGGTTGACGTCGGAGTCGACGACGTCGCCCGCGAGGAAGCGTCGCGCGCCGGCTTCGCGGTCGTCGTCGCCGCCGACGTTGAAATCGACGACGTCGCCGCGGATGGAGACGCGGGCGGCTTCGCCGGTCCACTTGAGTTCGCCGTTGCGGGCGTCGCCTCGGATGTCGATGACGCGGGGTGCGGAGTCGCCGGAGGTTTCGTTGAAGACGACGTTGCCGGTGACGCCGCCGTCGGCGAGCCGGAAGACGCGGACGTCGCCGCCGATGCGGACGTCGCCGCGGTCCCATTCGTCGGCGATGATGACGCGGGACGAGCCGCCGACGGTGAGGTTGGAGACGGTCGCTTCGCCCGCGCGGAAGACGTTGAGGTCGCCGTCGACGTTGAGGTCGAGTCGTGAGACGTCGCCGAGGCGCATGGAGCGCACGTCGCCGGCGATGTCCCAGTTGGAGGAGAGAACGAGGCCGCGGACGTTGATGGAGCGGACGCCGGCGTCGGTGGTGCGGAGGCCGTCGACTTGGAGGTCGCCGCGGACGTTGATGGTGCGGATCTCGGGAGCGGAAATGATGTGGCGGTCGGCGTTAGCTTCGAGCCAACTGTCGGCGCGGATGGAGCTGATCGGCACTTCCGAAAGCACGCCGACGTCGACGACGCCGCCGCGGAGGTTGACGGAGACGGGTCGTTGGTCGGGGCCGTCGGTGAGTTGTTGTCCGACGACGAAGTCCATGGAGGCGACGTCGCCCCGGACGAGGATGCTGCGGAGGGCGCCGGAGTAGACGACGTCTCCGGTGAGGTCGGCGTCGGCGCGGAAGACTCGGGCGTCGTTTGCGCCGCCGAAGTAGAGGGCGGTGGGGTCGGAGGTGCGTCCGTCGCCGTCGACGTCGTCCGGGAAGACGAAGCCGCCGGGGAGGGTGGCGCCGTTGAGGTCGAAGCCGGCGAGCGATTGCTTGAGCCGGAGGTTCGAGATGACGCCGTCCTGAACGGAGATGAAGCTGAGCTCGCCGCGAGCGCGTTCGCTGCGTCGGTCGTCGAAACGGCGGATCTCTTCGACGCCGGTGATCTGGATGCCGATATTGCCGGTGAACCCGTCGTTGAGTGTGAGGGTGCGGATGTCTCCGTCGCGTCCCCAGCGGATGTCGAGGTAGTTGGCGATTGCGCCGGGATCGTCGCCGTCGAGGTTGATGACGCGGACCACGCCGGGCCCGTCCGGGTTGGCGATCTCGGAGGTGTTGCCCTGTCCGCCGAGCTGGTTGGCCGGTTCGGCGGACAGCTCGTACAGCGACGCGACGCGGGTGATGGTGGCGAGGTTCTCGGGGTCGAGCTCGCTTGGGACGATCTCGCTGTCGCGAACGGGCAGATCGGAAAAGGCCGACTGGATGTCGGAAGCGTCGATGGTCTGGAGCGCGGCGAGCGCGTCCATAACGGCGAGACCCTCGTCGTTGAGGATTTCGCCGAAGACGGTGAAGCCGCCGTTCTGGTCGTCGAGGTTGGCGGAGTTGTCGCCGAGGTTGAAGAACCATTGGCTGGTCGCGGAGTTGGGGTCGCCGCCGAGCTTGGCCATGGCGACGGTGCCGCGGGTGTTGGAGATGCCGGGCTCGTTGAGGATTGGTTCGAAGGTGGGGATCGGGTCGAAATCGGGATCGGCGAAATCGAAGCCGCCGCCCTGGACGACGAAGTCTTCGACGGAGCGGTGGAAGAAGTTGGTGTCGTAGAGACCTTCGTTGGCGTAGCGGAAGAAGTTGGCGACGGTGATCGGCGTTTGGTCGTTGAACATCAGCACGTCGATGGCGCCGAGCGCGGTTTCGATGCGGGCGATGGATTGATCGCGAGGCGTGGTGTAGATGAGCAGTTCGCCGCCCTCGGCGCCGTTGCCGAACGAGCCGTCGTTGACGTCGAATTCGACGTCGAGCAGGCGGCCGTTGGCGCCGCGGATCTGGTCGCCGTCGACGAAGACGGAATAGCGCTCGTCCGGGTCGACGGCGTTCTGGGCGTCGACGATGATGCGGTCGTTCTCAGCGTCGTATCGGACGTCCGCGTTGGCGTCGGCGTCGTCGGCGGTGCCGAGCAAGCCGTCGCGCCCCGCGGTGAAGACCTTCACGGCGTCGGCGTCGACGGTGTTGGCGAGCAGGTCGGCGGACACCTCGATGACGACGAGCCCGCGGTTGTCGGCGTCGATCGCCACGATCGTCGGATCGGCCGACAGCAGGATGCGGGGCTCGAGCTGTTCGAGGCGGGCGAGATCGCAGCGATGGGCGGCGCCGGCCTCGGCGGCGAGACGGCGGGCGCGCTTGAACGTCGGCTTGAATCGAGTCGGCATCTGCATTTCACTTTCTCCTCGGTGGCCCGCCGTGCCCGGCGCGACCTCGCTGTCGTTCCCGTCCCCACACACGATTCCCGCCCCCAACCTCTTCATTCCCGCCCCCGACCCCCTCCCGATCGACCCATCCCAACTCCGCGAGCCGCCCTCCGACGCTGCATCCACCTCTCACCTCCGCGCCCTTGTTCGCGCGAACGGCGCCGAGACACTTGCACCGGTCGCCCCTTTGCCGGGACACCGCAGTAACCACAGGGTAATGCGGACGTGGCGTCTCGCAAGGCGGGGTGGAACGTTCGTGTACAAAGCCGTCAAAGTCGACGACCGGGTTTTCCCGGTCGGGAAGGCCGGGGGACGAGGACCGAAGCCGCGGCGTCCACGATACGCGGCGTTGGGCTCGCAAGTTCAGCGGGCTTCGGGAGTTGATTGACGATCGCGCGGAAGCCGGTGGGTTGGGAAAGCCGTGAGGGGTGAGGCGGTCGATCCGATCGGGACACGGGACGGGCCGTCCGATAGCCACATCGCCGCCCGCGAGTGTGCGCGACGGCTTGCACGGTTGAGAGCAGAGGCGCGCCTCCTGAGAGCGGTGGGGCCTCGTGGACTGTCGTGATCGGGTTGAACCGCTCCGCATGCCGCTCCATCGCGGCAGGACTTGGTGACCGGGCGTTTTACGGGCTTAGCGGCCGGCGAAGAACTCTTTGATTTTGTGGACGGTGACGGAGCGGCCGACGGCGCCGATGGATTCGGTCAGCGGGATCTCTTTCGGGCAGACGCGGACGCAGTTCTGCGCGTTGCCGCACTCGGCGACGCCGCCGGGCTCGGCCATCATGTCGAGGCGCTTCTTTTTCAGCGTGCCGCCGGTCTCGTGCATGTTGAAGTAGCGGACTTGGCTGATGACCGCGGCGCCGACGAACGAGCGATCCCACTCGTCTTCGTCGGGTTCGAGCGTGTACTGGGGGCAGGCTTCAAGGCAGCATCCGCAGGACATGCACTCGGAGAGCTTGTAGCGGGTGGCCTGCACGTCGGGCGATTCCATCGGACCTTTGCCGAGGTCGTAGGTGCCGTCGATGGGCACCCAGGCGGCGACCTTCTTGAGATCGTTGAAGAGCCGCTGACGGTCGACCCAGAGGTCGCGGACGACGGGGAACTTGGTCATCGGTTCGAGGGTGACGACATCGCCTTCGTGGGGAGCGTAATCGTCGATGAGCGCCGAGCATGCCTGACGGACTTTGCCGTTGACGAGCATGGTGCAGGAGCCGCAGACCTCTTCGAGGCAGCCCGAGTCGTAGACGACCGGCGTCGTACGCTCGCCCTGGCGTGTTGTCGGGTTGGTGGCGATCCACTGGAGGCATGAGATGACGTTGGCCGAGCCCGAGCCGGCGGAGCCGGACTGCACCGGCACGTCGAACTCTTCCCAGCGGAACGGCTTGCCCGGCCCGTCGCAACGCTTGATGCGGAAACGAACGGTGCGCTCGTTGGCGGACTTCGTGGGAGCGATCATCTGTGAAACCTCCGGCTTTGCCGCATGCTCGGAAACACCCGTCGCGACGCCGAACAGGCGCCGCTTTCAAATTCGGTCGCCCCGCTTTCGCCGGTGGACCGAAACGTTGAGCCCCGCCCTCATTCTTCATCGCCATTCAGCGAGCCCCGCCGGGCGTCTCGCTGGCGGGGCGAGCGGTCAGTCGGACTTGCTTTGCTCGCTCGAACCGACTTCGGCGGCGGCGGGCTTTTCGCCGTTGATGTCGGGTTCTTGGGAAGGGTCGGCGATACGCCGGGCGGCCTTCGGATCGGCCGCTGCGTCCGGACCGTTCGAGCGGAGGCGGTCCGAATCGTTCGACGTCGCTGCCGGGGTTTGCTTCTTCTTGCCGGCCTTCGAGTAGTCGCGGACACGGGGCGTGACGATGCCGATCTCGACCGGCTCGAAACTGATTTTGCTCTCGCCCGTCGCTTCGTCGTACTCGGCGACGGTGGTCGCGAGGAAGCGGTCGTCGTTGCGTTCAAGGAAGTCGGTGCGGAAGTGCGAGCCGCGGGATTCCTCGCGGAGCAGCGAGCCGCGCGCGATCGGGTCGGCGAGCGCGATCATGTCGCCGACCGAGCGGGCGTAAGACAGGTTCTGGTTGGTGTAGATGCCCGAGTCGGCGAGCGAGATTTTCTGAAACCGCTCGCGCAGCTCGGCTATCTTTTCGAGGCACATCTTCAGACCGGCCTCGTGCTTGACCACGGTGCACTCGGCGGTCATCACGTCGCCCAGTTCCTTGCCGATGACATAGGGGTTCTCGCCGCCGGAGGACTCGACGAGAGATTTGATCTTCGCCTCCTCGGCTTCGACGCCGGCTTCGAAGATGCGTGCGTCCTTGCCCGAGGCGGGGTCGTCGGCGTGCTCGTTGACGAAGTTCGCGACAGAGCGGCCGCAGAACAGGCCGTCGAAGATGCACGAGAGCAGCGCATTCGCGCCGAGGCGTGTACCGCCGTGGTACTGGTAGTTGCACTCGCCGAAGGCGTAGAGCCCCGGAATGTTGGTCATCATGTTGTCGATCGCGTCGGGGTTCATGCCGACGGCCGGGCGTTCTTCGGGGTCCCACGGGTGGCCGCCCGCGGGCATGGCGATCGGCATCTGGCCCGACTTGACCTTCTCGTAGTCGGGGCCGGGCGAGTATGTCGTCCACAGGCCGCCCATCGAGTAGTGGACGCCGGGGAAGATTTTCATGGGCATTTCGACCGGATCGTCGCCCACGAACTTGCGGTAGATCTCCATGATGCCGCCGAGCTTGCGTTCGAGTTCTTCGGCGGGCTTGTGTGTGAGGTCGAGGTAGACCATGTTGCCGCCGCCGACGCCGAAGCCGTCTTTGCATACCTGGAAGATCTCGCGGGTCGCGATGTCGCGTGGCACGATGTTGCCGTAGGCGGGGTACTTTTCTTCGAGGAAATACCAGCGTTCTTCGGTCGGGAGCTGACGCGGGTCTTTGGCGGGGTCGGGGTGGGGCTGCCACTCGCCGTTGGGGCCTTTGAGGGCGGGGCACCAGACGCGGCCGCCCTCGCCGCGTGCCGATTCGGACATGAGGCGGAGCTTGTCGGCGCCGGGGATGGAGGTCGGGTGGACCTGGATGAACTCGGGGTTGCCGTACTTCACGCCGAGTTGGTACGCGCGGCTCGCCGCGGCGCCGGTGCACATGACGGAGTTGGTTGACTTGCCGAACACGAGGCCCGGCCCACCGGTCGCGAGGACGGTCGCATCGCCGCGGAAGGAGCGGATCTGCATCGTGCGCAGGTCTTGAGCGACGATGCCGACGCAGCGGCCGTCGTCGTCCATGAGCGGGCGGAGGAACTCCCAGAACTCGTACTTGTTGACGAGGCCCTCGGCTTCGTAGCGGCGGGTCTGCTCGTCGAGGGCGTACATGAGCTGCTGGCCGGTGGTAGCGCCGGCGAAGTGGGTGCGCTTGTAGAGGCTGCCGCCGAAGAGGCGGAGTGCCCGGCGACCTTCGGCCGTGCGGTTGAAGGGCACGCCCATGCGGTCGAGCAAGTCGATGACCTTGGGCGCCCAGTGCGCCATCTCGTAGACCGGCGGCTGGTGCTGAAGGAAGTCGCCGCCGTAGAGGGTTTCGTCGAAGTGCTCGTACTCGGAATAGCCCTGCTGGCGGGCGACGTCGTTGCAGGCGTTGATGCCGCCCTGCGCGCACACGGAGTGCGAGCGCTTGACGGGGACGAGCGAGAAGAGGTCGACGGGGACGCCGGCTTCGGCGATGCGGACCGCGCCCGCGAGACCGGCGAGGCCTCCCCCGACCATGATGACCCGTTGATTCGTGGCGCCGCTGGCGATCATGCCGGACCTCCAATGTCCCCGTCCTGCCCTGCTGAGAACTTGCTGTCGCGTGTGTCGTGGTGTTCGTCTGCTGCGATGAACCGATGCGGCCGGGCGTGGAAAACCCGGGTTCGGGCGCTCCAAACGGTGGCGGCCTGAGTCATTCGATGCCTACGCCGACGTCCTCGACCTCGTCCACCTTCGGCACGGGGTCGTAGCCGTCGTCGCCGTACATTTCCTTCTTGTCGACGAGCGCCTGCTCAACGAGCAACGCCCGCTCGACGTCGAGCGTCATAAAGCCGATGGTTGCGGCCCAGCCCATGACCATGAGGCCGGCGCCGAGTCCGGCGCAGACGTAGCCCCATCGGCGCTGCGCGGTTGCGGTGACGGTGAGTCCCCAGGTGATCGCAGCGGTCCAAAGGCCGTTGGCGAAGTGGAAAACGAGCAGCGACATGCCGAGCAGGTAGAAGAGGCTCACCGCGACGCCCCAGGCGGTCATGCCGTCGTAGCCGCCCTGGATCGCTGCGGCCGTTGTCGCCGAGGCCTCGTTGTGATCCCATTTCACCCCGCCGGGCACGAGGAACGACCATCCCCAGCGAAGGGTGGCGACGTGATAGAGGATGAAGAGGATGCCGATGTAGCCGGACCAGCGCTGAAGCGCGTATCGCCAGTTCGACATGTACTTGTAGCGACCCGTGTTGCCGCGTCCGGAGAAGGCGTACACGAAGCCGAGCCCGGCGTGGAAGGCGATCGAGAGCCAGAGGACGATCTCGATGAGGATGAGGAAAGGCAGTTCGTTGATGAACTGCACCTCTTTCCAGAAGGTCGCAACTTGGCGGACGAAGATGCGTTCGTTCTCGGGGAACTCGAGTCCCATCTCGGCGCGTTTGTTGATGGCGCCCCAGACGATTGTGGAGTTGGTGGTGAGGTGCGCGATCAGGAAGAGTCCGATCGGCACGATGCCGGTGAGGCTGTGCAGCCGACGCATCAGGAAGTGATTGCGGTCGAGAAAGCCGAGCTGGTGAGTCGGTGCGTCAGGCACGTCTGGCGTTCCCTTCACGAGTGTGGGCGTCCGGAGTCGGGTCGCCCGCGTCGAGTGATTCAACCCGGGTGCGCCGAAATATCGAGTCGGTCGCACCGCCTGCCGAAAGATGAGACCCGGTTGCAGAACCGGGTCGAAATTCCCATCTGCCCCTCGGAGACACTTCGTCCGCGTGAATCCCCCGCCGCCGTGTGTGTGGATGGTGAGTGAGTCAATTACTGGCCGGGCATTCCTGGGCCCGCTGCGCCGCCCATGCCGGGAGGCACGGACCCGCCACCGGGCATGCCGCCCGTCGGGCTGCCGGCGCCGCCCTGGGCCTGCTGCTGGGCCACCATGCGCATCAGCTCGACGAAGCGAGAGCGGAGCTCGTGGAGCACGCCCTTGATTTCATCTTCCTCCTCTTTGGTGAGGTTGCCGCGGGTTTTCTCTTCGAGAACGCCGAGGAGGTCGATCATGTGCTGGGAGTAGTTGGGGTCGAAGACGGCCTTGCCCGAGTCGGGATCGGCCATGCCGCCCATGTACATCAGGGCCTGCGTGGCGAGCATGCCCATGAGGCCGCGGAAGTCTGGCGGGGGCATCTCGCCTTCCTGGCCCGCACCGCCTGTGCCGGCTTTGGCCGAGGCCTCCTGTTCGAGACGCTCCTTCTCGGCTTGCGCCTCCGACTTCCAGTCGGAATCGATGATGAGTTTGGGTGCGTCCTGATCGCCTTCGGCCATGCTGGAGCCTTCTTCCTGAAAGCGTGCGTGTCGATGTGTTCATCGGAGCGTGCGGGTAGGGAAACCGGCCGTTCCGCTGCGGGTCGGTCTGGACCTCAACTATACGCAGATTGGCTCGGATCAGCGAGCGGCCGGAGCCCTGATCGGGGAGTTTCTGCCGATTTTCGCGGACGCGCGCGCACCGAACCGGAGGGTGAGATGCGGCGTGGTTGGCGGCGGGCGGTGTGCGGCAAGGAGACTGACGCGAGTACAGTGGGGCGATGACGCGACCGAACGAGCGGGGCTGCACGGCAGATGGAGACCTCCGGGAGGGTTGGCGCCCGGCAACCGGGCGACGCGGCGGGACGCGCAGCGGGCGGATTCGCCCGGCAACGATGAGCCGACTGCTCGCGGCGGCTGCGGGCTTGCTCGCAGCGGGCGGACTCGCCGCGTGCGCCGGCGGGGGCGGACACGGCGGTTCGGCGGAGTTGGTGACGCCCGCCGACTTCGCGAAGGCTGACGATGGGGCGGCGGACGACGCGGTCGGGGAGAGCGGCCGGCGGGTGGTGACGCTGAACGAACGCGAGGCGGGGGCGGACGTCGCGGCGACTCGCCCGAGGCCGCGCGTGATGCGTCGGATCACGGCGGAGGAGGCGCGGGCCGGGGTGGTGGGCGCGGTGGTGACGGTCGGTCCGCCGAGCGAGGGCGCCGCACTGCGGAACACCGGCGCGACGCGGGGACGGCCGTCGCTGTCCACGCGGAGCGGACCGAACGGCGCAGCGGAGGGGTCGTCGTCGGCGGGCGGTGATCGGGCCGGGGGGACGGACGACGGTGAAGCGGGCAGCGGGCCGGTGCGGGTGATTCTGGTCGACAAGATGGTCGGGCAGATCAACGGCGACCCGATCTACGCCGCGCAGTTCTTTGAAGAGTTGGACGCGCGGTTCCGAGCCGAGGCTCAGCGGATGCGGCCGGAAGAATGGCTGGCGTTCGCGCAGGACGAGATCGCGCGGACGCTCATCGGACGAATCCGCGACCAGTTGCTGCTCGCGGAGTTCTACGCGCGGCTGACCGAACAGCAGCGGCAAGGCATTTTGTTCTTTCTCGAGCAGATGCGGGGCGACGTGATCGCCGAGGCGGCCGGGTCGGCTGCGCTGGCCGACGAGCGGGCGCGGCGTGAAGAAGGGCTGAGTCTCGAACAGTCGGTGCAGCGGGACCTCGACAAGCAATTGATCGTGGACGTCTTTCGGCGGGAGGTGGCGCGCGGCATCAACGTGTCGTGGCGCGACATCGAGCGGTACTACTACGAGAACGAGGAGCGGTTCGTGACGCCGGGGCGGGCGTCGCTGCGGTTGATCCGCGTGCCGTTGGGCGAGAAGAGCGAGTTGGAGGCGGTGGAAGCGGCGATCGCGGCTGGCGAGCCGTTCGAGGAGATCGCGCGAAACCACTCGACGTTCCGCTCGTCGGCCGGAGGCGGGCTGATCGTGGACTTGGGCGATCAGGCGTACACGGACGTGCCGGTGATCGCGCTCGAAGAGGTGAACGCGGCGGCGCACGGGTTGGCGGAGGGCGAAGCCTCGCCGCGGATCGATGCGGGACGCAACGCGTGGTGGGTGAAGCTGGAAGCGCTGCGTGAGATGGAGGTCCGCTCGCTGTTCGAGGCGCAGAACGAGATCCAGGCGGCGGTGTACGAGCGACGGCTGCGCGAGGCGGAACTCGACTATTTCGGGCGGTTGTTCAACAAAGCCAGCCTCGACGACATCGACCTGATGCAGCGGCGATTGCTCGAGTTCGCGGCGCAGCGGTATTTGGGCGAGGCGCTCGCCCGCGAGGGCGAGACGCTGGACGCGGCGATCGACGACGCGATCGGCGAAGAAGACCGACCGACCGGGCCAATCGGTCCGGACGGGTTCGGCGCGGGCGGATGAGGCGATGAGGCCCGCGCGGTCGGCGAGGCGCAGCCTGGCGGCGGGGGCGACGGAGCGTCTTGCGGGGATGTTCCGAGGTTCGTGCGGGAGGCGGGACGGACTCGGCCGGAGGCGCTCGGCGGCCAACATCGACGCGGGGGCGATCGGCGAGCGTGTCGCGGTGAAGCACCTCAAGCGGGCCGGGTTTCGTGTGGTCGAGCGGAACGTGCGGGCGCCGGCGGGTGAGGCGGACGTGCTGTGCGTCGATCCGGACGGGCGGACGGTGGTGATCGTCGAGGTGAAGGCGCGTCGTCTTCGCGTCGCTGGGACGGATCGCGAGGCGGCGGCGCGGTCGCCCGAGGCGGCGTTGAACCGGTCGAAGCGCCGCCGCTTATCCGCGGTGACGGCGCAGGTCGTGAGGGCGCGGGGTTGGCGAGGCCGGCCGGTGCGTGTTGACTTGATCGCGGTCGATCTGGCGCCGAGGGCGGATGTGAAGTGTGACGATCGGGTTCGGCGGGGGCGCGACGGCGTGATCGGCGTGCGCCACTACCGCGGCGTCGTGTGAAGCCCGCGACGCAAGACACGCGCCGGCGTAATGGGAGGGCCTCAGGTTCCGTCGCCGAGTGAGTGGTCGGTCGGGTCTTGCGACGGTCGATCGGCGTCATGGGCTGGGTCGTCGTCGTCGACGACCGCCACACCCATGGCGGTGTCGGCGTTATCCATCGAGTCGGCGGCGCGTTGCTGGAGGCGGTGGAGAGCGCCCGGGTCGGCGCCGCGGGCCGAGAGTTCGTCGTTAAGTCGGGCCTGCTCGGCGGCGCGGCGCTCGTCGATGTGGACGGGCAGGATGACGCTGAACATGGAGCCTCGCCCGGTCTCGGAGACGAGTTGGATCTCGCCTTGAAGCATCTCGACGAACTGCTTGGCGATGGCGAGGCCGAGCCCCGTCCCGGTGACGCTGCGTGTGTGGCCTTCTTCGACCTGGCGGAACTTCTCGAAGATCGCCTGCTGATGTTCGGGCGCGATGCCGGGCCCGGTGTCGAGCACGGAGATGCGGACGCGGGGGGAGGCGTCGGCGGCGGAGATGCGCTCGGCGCGGAGCGTGACGTCGCCGCCCTCGGGCGTGAACTTGACGGCGTTGGAGAGGAAGTTGAAGACGACCTGCTCGAGCTTGGTCGGATCGGTGCGGAGGATGGGTAGGTCGGCGCCGGGCTTGCCCGAGAAACCGGGCAGCGTGGACGCGCCGAGCCGCAGCGAGAGGCGGATGTCTTTTTTCTCGGCCAGCGGACGGATCAAGGCCAGCAGGCCCTCGCACGAGTCGGCGACGTTCATCTCGCTGATGCGCAGCTCGATGCGGCCGGCTTCGATCTTGGCCATGGTCAACAGTTCGTTGATCATCTCCAAGAGAGTGCGGCCGGCGGTGACGATGTTGTCGGTGTAGCGGCGGCGTTTTTCGAGTTGCTGGAGACGGGATTCGTCCGGCTCGTGTTGGGCGTGGAGCCGTTCGAGGTCGCGGTCGGCGATGTCGCGCAGGATTTCGGCGAAGCCGATGATGGAGTTCAGCGGCGTGCGCAGCTCGTGGCTGACGCTGGCGAGGAACTCGCCTTTGAGCCGGGCCGCTTCGTAGAGCGAGACGTTCGCCTCGGCGAGTTCGTTCATTCGCAGATCGAGCGATTTGTTGATGCTGCGCAGGAGCTGCTGCTGCTCGACCATGTTCGAGAGCATGGCGTTGAACGCCTCGCTGAGCTGTTCGAACTCGTCGCCGGTTTTGATTTCGGAACGGATGGCGGTGTTGCCCGCGCGGACGAGTTCGGCGGTGTCGGTGAGTTCGCGGACGGGACCGAGGACGATGCGCTTGGTGACGAAGAAGAAGAGGGCGAAGGCGACGAACCAAGCGGCGAGGCCCGAGACGATCATGAGCAGTCGGTCGACGAACACGAGGCTCGTGGCGCGTCGCGAGGCGAAGGAGACCATGACGACGCCGGGCCGATCGCCGAGTCCGCCTTGGACGACGCGGGCGAGGCGATAGCGGCGGGCGCCGCCTTCGGACGAGGCTTCGGTGTATTCGAGTTTCGGATCGTCGCTGCGATCGTCGGCGTCGTCGCCTTGGGGCGGTAAGCCGATGTCGAGGCGTTCGAGGGCGGTGGCGATAAACCGCGCTTCGGCGGCCGAGTCGGCGCGGGCGGCTCCCGTGGCGGACGCCGTCGGGTCGACGAAGCGGACCTCGAACGCGGGGCCGGCGTCCTCGAACGAGTCGAGCATGACCACGTCGCCCGCGCCGAGCTCGATCGCGCCGAGCTCGAACAGTTCGGCGATGCGACGACCGGTCTCGAACTGCGAGGCGTCCACGGTCGATCGGATGCGCACGCCGGGCGCGATCAGCGCGGCGAAGACGATGACGAAGATCGCGACGCCATAGACCAGGAGCACCTTGTTAGCGAGCGACAAGCCTCGCAGCATGTTCGGATCGTACCTCCGAGCGAGCCGGCGTCGGTGGGCCGTCCGCGGCGAGCGTGGCGGGCGGCGGCCGCTTTGCGAAGGCGCCGGCTCCGGGGCGTGTATTCTGTCGCCGATGCGCATTCTTCTGACAGGTTGCACCGGCAAAGTGGGCTCCGCGGTGGGGCGACGCCTGGCGGAGTCGGGGCACGCGGTGCTCGGGGTCGATCGTCGTCCCGATCGGCGCGCCCCTTTCCGAGTGGTGGTCGAAGACCTCGTCGAGCCTCTTGCGATCCATCGGGTGATGCAACTCGCCGAGCGTGAAGTGGGGTCCGACCCGGGGTCGGCGGAGGCGCCGGTGGACGCGGTTGTGCATCTGGCGGCGCACACGAACATTCACCAAGCGGCGCCGGACCTTGTGCTGCGCGACAACCTGGCGATCGCGGCGTCCGCGTTCAAGGGCTCGCTGAGCCATGGCGTGCCGCGGTTGGTGTTCGCGTCGTCGGTGCAGGCGTTCCTTGGGGGCATGGACCTGCCGGCCGATACGCCGGAGGAGCGACTGCCGAAGCCGCAGCGCTTTCCGATCGACGAGTCTCAGCCCGCGCACCCGACCAACGCGTACGGGCTGTCCAAGTTGCTGACCGAGCGAATGCTGGACGGGCTGACGTCGGAGGGCTTCGGCGTTTCGTCGGGAGTGAGCGCGACGGCGGTGTCGCTGCGCCTGCCGTACGTGATGAACGAGCGGGCGTTCGAGTGGGCGTCGCGGCCGGGGCATCGGCCCGACTACCGTTGGTCCGGCCCCGAAGCGTTCGCGTACGTTCATGTGGACGATGCGGCGGACGCGATGCTTGCGGCGGTGACGGCGCCGCTCGGCGGGGACGCGGCGGAAGGCTCGTCGCGGCACGAGGTAGTGTGGGCCTGTGCGCCGGACCCGCGGCACGCCGATCCGGCGGCCGAGTTGGTGGAACGCTTCTACGCGGACGTTCCGGGAGCGGAAGCGGCCGCCGCGCGGGGATCGTTCCACGATCTGTCGAAAGCCGAGCGGTTGCTGGGGTGGAGCGCACGGCGGTTGCTATCGGAAGCACGTCGGGAGCCGGCGCCGTCGGTTTGAATGGTGCGATCGCTGCGCGAAGGCCTTCGTCGGCCGGTGCGGTCTTCGTCGATGCGATTGAGACATCAGTTCATACGACGTCCGGTTGTCAACGGGGCGCTCGCTGCGCGTGTTTCGGCCCGATCTCGGCTTGGATTTCGCGCCGCGATGCTTGGACGTGCGGCCGATTGGCCGCAATATGGGGTCGGGTGCGGCGTTCGGCCGGTGAACCCCGGGCGATGGACGACTGCCGATCGCCGCCGATGACGGAGGCCCGCCATGCCGCAAGCAGCCGAAACGAGTGCCGCGACCCCGGGTCGTGAACGGCGGGCGCCGCGCGGCGGTGGGCCGGATCGTGAGCGGCCGGCGTCCGTGCCGACGGGCCTGAAGCCGCTCGCTGGGGAATCGTTCGGGTACGACGAGGCTCGGCACTTGCTGTGGCGGGCGGGCTTCGGGGGCACGAGCGGTCAGGTGCGGACGCTGGTGGAGTGGGGCGTCGAGCGGTCCGTTCGGCACCTCGTCCGCTTCGAGGGCGCGCCGCCGGGCGCGAGCGACGACAAGCGGTTTCGCGGCGACATCATGCAGCCGCTGACGGACGAAGAGCGTCTCGCCTACCGCGAGGCGTTGCGGACGCAGAACGAGCGGCTGATCGAGCGGTTCCGCGAGCGGCGGCAGGCCCAACAGCGAGCGGATCGGCGTCAGGTCGCCGAGATGCAGCGGTGGTGGCTCGAGCGGATGATCGAGACGCCCCGCCCGTTCGAAGAGAAGATGACGCTGTTCTGGCACTCGCATTTCGCCACCAGCTATCGGACGATCGAGAACAGCTACCACCTGCTGATGCAGAACCGTTTGTTCCGGGCGCACGCGGCGGGGAACTTCGGCGAACTGCTGTTCCGCATCATCCGCGACCCGGCGATGCTCGCCTACCTCGATAACGACAAGTCCCGCGTGGGGGCGCCGAACGAAAACTACGCACGCGAGCTCATGGAGTTGTTCTCTCTTGGCGAGGGCGGCTATTCCGAACGCGACATCAAGGAAGGCGCCCGCGCCCTCACGGGCTATGGGTTCGAGGGCAACGAGTTCGCGTTCCGCGAGCGGCTGCACGACCGTGATTCGAAGACGATTCTCGGCAAGACCGGCAATTTGGACGGCGACGGCTTCGTGCGCGCGATCCTCGAGAGTCGGCGGTGCAGCGAGTTCATCGCCATGAAGCTCTACGAGTTCTTCGTCGCGCCGCTGCCCGCGGCGGGCGATCCGGATCGGCGTGCGATGACCGGGACGGTCGAGGCGATGGCGAAACTCCTCCGGGCTGAGCGGTACGACCTTGCCCCGGCGCTCGAAGCGTTGTTCGTCAGCGAGCACTTCTATGCCGAGCGTTTCCGCGTGGAGCGGATCAAGAGCCCGGCGGAACTCGTCGTCGGCACGGTGCGCAGCCTGCGGACGCCGGTGCGATCGCTGCGGATGCTGAACGACGCGATGGGTCTGATGGGGCAGAGCCTGTTCTTCCCGCCGAACGTGGCGGGTTGGGCGGAGGGGCGGTCGTGGATCAACACGTCGACGCTATTCGTGCGCCAGAACGTGGCGAACTTTCTGCTGACCGGTAAGACGCCGTCGGGGTTCGATCCGCTTGCGGAGGTCGAGAGATGGGAAGCGTCGGAGCTGCTCGACGGTTTACGCGAAGCGGACGCCGGGGCGGAACGCGACCCGGAGCGTGTGGTGGAATATGTGACGCGGTTCATGCTGGGGCGTGCTCCTACCTCTCAGCAGCGGCGGGCGCTGCTGGAGTTTGTCGATTCGACCGGGGGCCGGGTGAGCGAGCCCGTCGTGACGGGGCTCGCGGTGCTCGTCTCGGCGATGCCGGAGTATCAGTTGTGTTGACCGGCGCGGAAGGCCGCTCTTCCATTCGCGGTCGATCGGACCTACAACATCATGACGTGGGCGGCGCGGGGAGCCGCCCGACGGTACGCCTGAACAGCCTTTCGGAAGAGAGACGGGACACGCCATGACCGACCTGCATAACGGCCGCAGTTGGACGCGCCGCCAGTTCGTCCAGACCTCGCTCATGGCCAGCGCCGCCATGACGGTCCCCGCCTTCCTCGAACGATCGGCGTTCGGCGCGATGCCGCGGAGCGGCGCGACCTCGTCGCAACCGGGCGTTCCCGAAGACCGGGTGCTGGTCGTCGTCCAGCTCGCGGGGGGCAACGACGGGCTGAACACCGTCGTCCCGTTTGGTGACGCCGCGTATTACCGCGCGCGTCCTGGCATCGCGGTGCCTGAGCGCGACGTGCTGAAGCTGGGCCGGAGCGTGGATGTCGGGCTGCATCCCGCGCTCGAGGGTCTCAACGGGCTGTATGACGACGGGCTGCTCTCGATCGTGCAAGGCGTGGGGTATCCGAACCCGAACCGCTCGCATTTCAAGAGCATGGACATTTGGCAGACGGCCGACCCGTCCGGCGTCGGCGCGGGTTGGCTCGGCAAGTATCTGGACGCGCAGTGCCACGGCTCGCCCGAGGAAGACGCCCGTGCCGCGCGCCAGCGTGACGCCTCCGACGCGGAAGCGAGCGCGTCGGACGGTTGCTCGCCGAACCCCGCGATCGCGATCGGCCGCGAGGCGCCGCTTGCGATGCAGGGCCGCCGTGTCAAGCCCGTGAGCTTCGAGAACGAGGACCTGTTCCGCTGGACGGGCCGGGACCTTCATCCTTCGCTCGCCAAGCCGTACCACGAACTCAACAACGGCGGGCGGGCGCGGAACGACGATACGGCGCACGACGGCGATCCGCTCGACGGTCCGGCGCGGGCGGCGGGCAGCAACGCCGAGTTCCTTACGCGGACGTCGCTCGACGCGCAGATCGCTTCTGCGGACATCCGCCGCGCCGTCGTGCAGGGGCCGACCGTCGATTACCCCCGCACACAGCTCGGGCAGCAACTCGCGATGGTCGGCGCCATGATCCGAGCCGGGTTGAAGACGCGCATCTACTACGTCTCCATGGGCGGCTTCGACACCCACGCGGGCCAGGGCGGCGCGCAGGGGTCGCACGCGCGGCTGCTGGCTCAGTTCGCCGACGCGCTGCGGACGTTCTACGCCGATCTGAACAACCAGCGGAACGAGGGGCGTGTGCTGACGCTCACATTCAGCGAGTTCGGGCGGCGGGTCGCGCAGAACGGGAGCAACGGCACCGACCACGGCGCCGCGGCCCCGCTGTTCCTCGCCGGGCCGATGGTGCGGCCGGGCGTGGTGAACCGCCATCCCTCGCTGACCGATCTCGACAACGGCGACCTCAAGTACACCACCGACTTCCGATCGGTTTACACCAGCGTGCTCGACGATTGGCTCGGCGCCGACGCGGAGAAAGTCCTCGGCGACAAGTTCCGGCCCGCGCGAGTGCTGCGTTGAGCAGGACCGAATGCGGCGGCGATGAAGAGATTCGGAGGCGGCGACTGCCGCGCGTCGCGAGGCATCGCGCTCGGCCCGCAACGCGGGAGCGACCGATGATGGTCTGCTGACCGGCCATCTCGCGCTCGGTGACGACGAGACCTCGAATGGAGCGGAGGGGACTCGAACCCCTAACCTCCAGCTTGCAAAGCTGGCACTCTCCCAATTGAGTTACCGCCCCGTTGGGTCGTTGCCGACCCGCAGAGCATGATAGCCGCGGTAGGCCGGCCGCGGCGCGATCCCCGGTCGGGTGGACGATCGGCTATCGTCGCGGGCCGGGCCGCTGCGGGGCGGCTGACGGCGAACTCGAGACGGAGACAGCGAGATCATGGTCGATTCAGCGTCGGACACGGCTCGGATGCAGCACGGGAGCGAGTCGGGCGAGCCGGCGGACATCGGCCTCATCGGGCTCGCGGTCATGGGTCAGAACCTCGTTTTGAACATGGCCGATCACGGGTTCAGGGTCGCCGTCTATAACCGCACGACCGCGAAGATGGAGCGTTTCGTCGCCGAGCATCCGCCGGACAACTTTCGTGAGAGCGGCGGGGCCTTGCGCGGCTTCGCCGAACTCAAGGAGTTCGTCGCGGCGATCACCCGACCCCGCAAGATCGTCATCCTCGTGAAAGCCGGCGCCGGGACCAACGCGGTCATCGACCAGCTCGCGCCGCTGCTCGACGACGGCGACATCGTGATCGACGGCGGCAACGCGCACTGGCGCGACTCCATCGCCGCGCAGGAGAAGCTCTCGGCCCTCGGTCTGCGTTACGTCGGCTCGGGCGTCTCGGGCGGTGAAGAAGGCGCGCGCTTCGGCCCCTCGCTCATGCCGGGGGGCGACGAATCCGCCTGGCGGGAGCTCAAGCCGATCTGGGAAGGCATCGCCGCCAAGGTCGATCCCAAGACCGGCAAGCCGATCGAGGGCGCCGCGCCGGGGCGACCGGTGTCCGGCGGCACGCCGTGTACTGCGTACATCGGCCCGAACGGCGCCGGGCACTTCGTGAAGATGGTCCACAACGGCATCGAATACGGCGACATGCAGATGATCTGCGAGGCGTTTCATCTGCTCCGTCTGATGGGTGGGCTGTCACCGTCCGAGTGTGCGGACGTTTTCGCCGAGTGGAATCGCGGCGATCTCGATTCGTTCTTGATCGAGATCACCGCCGATATTTTGCGTTTCGACGATCCGCGCACGGGCCGGCCGTTCGTGGACGTGGTGCTCGACGCGGCCGGGGCGAAGGGCACGGGACGTTGGACGACCGAAGCGGCGCTCGAGTTCGGCACGCCCGCCGCGACCATCGCGGAGTCGGTGTTCGCGCGGTCGATCTCGGGTCTCAAAGACGAGCGAGTGGCGGCGTCTGAAAGGCTCACGGGCCCGTCCGCCGACGAGGCGCTCGCCGTGGTGGCCGAGACGTTTGCGTCGCGCGACAAGTTCGTTCGGGCCGTGGGCGACGCGCTCTACTGCTCGAAGATCTGCTCGTACGCGCAGGGATTCGCGCTGATGCGCGATGCGGCTGCGAATTACGGTTGGCCGCTCGATTTCGGCCGTATCGCGTCGATCTGGCGTGGCGGCTGCATCATCCGGGCCCGATTCTTGCAGAAGATCACCGACGCGTTCGAGCGCGAGCCGAAGCTGGCGAACCTGCTGATGGACCCGTATTTCGGCGACGCCGTCGCGAAGGGTCAGGACGCATGGCGCCGGGTCAACGCCGCCGCGATCCGGGCCGGACTCCCCATCGCCGCGTTCGGGTCGGCGCTCAGTTACTACGACAGCTACCGCCGAGACACGCTGCCCGCCAACCTGCTCCAGGCTCAGCGCGACTACTTCGGCGCGCATTCGTACGAGCGGGTCGACGAGCCGCGCGGTAAGGCGTTCCACATCGACTGGCCGGCGCCGGACCGCCCCGAAATGCCGTGGGACTGACGGCCGCGCCGGCAATGCTGCGTCACCTCAGAAGCTGAAGATCGCTTCGAGCACTTTCGGGATCCAGCCCTTGTCGGCCGACTTACGGATCTCGCCGGTGTTCTCGAACTCCACGACCAGGTTCGCCATCTGGTTCGACTGAATCGTGTTGGCCACGGTCACGTCTTCCTGTCGGCACAGCCCGGAGAGCACGATGCATTGCTCTTCGCCGTCGGTGATGACGGTGGTTTTACTTTCGATGAGCAGCGTGCCGTTCGGCTTGACCTCGACGATGCGGCCGGTCACGCGTGCGGTCACCGAATCATCCCGTTCGTACGAGCCCTCGCCGGAGTGCTCGCTGCCGCCCGACACCGACACCGATTGCGGCAGCCGCGTGAAGTTCTGGTAACGCAGTTGCAGCAGTTCCAACGGATCGGGCAGCGACTCGAATTCCGCGGTGTTCGAATAGTCCTTGCTGGTTTCGAGCGATTGTTCGCGCTCGATGCTGGTGCGCTCGCTGATGATGATGGTGACGAGGTCGTGGGTTTCGAAGACGCGCGGCTCGGGCGGTTCGACGGCCGTCAGCGACGCGTCGAGCAGGCTCATCGTGCCGTCGGTCGCGTCGGGGCGCACGAAGCCCAGTTCGTTGGTTTCGGGCGCCTCGGGGCGCCGGTCGTACAAGTCCTGCGCGATCAGCGGCGCAAGAAGTGCGGGCGGGGCGAACACGAGGGCGGCTGCGGCGACGGCGAACGATCGGGGGCGGTGCATACGGGCTCCAACTGCTGATGGTCGAACGAGCGGGCCGCAAGCCGGGCGCCAATCGAAGACGACCCGCCGGCGATTGGTGGGCGGTTCCGCCCGAAGATCGTCTTCCCGCTTCGCCGCGCCCTCGCGTCCTGATTGGCTTCTGTCGGCTTGCGCCCGCTCGGTCTTCTGAGTCCGTGTCGTTGTCGGCGAACGCTCCGACCGGCCGAAAGCAATCCGCCCGTGGCACGCTTGTTGCGGTGGTGGGCTCAGCGGCTCTTCCGCGATCGACACGTCCCGAGCACCGCTTGGAAGGACTCCTCCATGGCAACCGTGAGCTTGTATTCCGCTGCGAGCGGCCTCAACGCACTCAACACGCAGCTCGACGTCATCGCGAACAACCTCGCCAACATCAACACGCAGGGCTTCAAGGCTTCGCGAGTCAACTTTCAAGACCTCCTCTACCAGGAAAAGCGACTGCCCGGCGTCGACAACGTCGTCGGCGACCGCTCTCCCACCGGCCTCTACGTCGGTCTCGGCGTGAAGGTCTCGGGTACCGAACTCAACTTCAGCCAAGGACCGCTGCTCACCACGGATCGCGACCTTGACGTCGCGGTCGACGGCGAGGGCTTCTTCGAGGTGACCGTCGAAGACTCGCTCGCCGGCTCCGGCATCGCCTATACCCGCGCCGGCAACTTCCTCAAGAACAACGAAGGCCAGCTCGTGCTCGCCAACGACTCCGGATACCGGCTCAACACCAACGTCACCATCCCGCCGGAAGCGACCAAGGTCGAGATTCAGCCCAACGGCATGGTGCTCGCCGAGATTCCCGGACAGCCCGAGCCCGAGCAACTTGGGCAGATCCAGCTCGCCACTTTCGTCAACCCGCAAGGCCTCAAACAAGTCGGCGGCAATCTGTACGTCGAATCAGCCGCGAGCGGACCGCCGATCGCCGGCGATCCGGGCGACGAAGGTTTCGGTCTGCTTCGCAACGGATTCCTCGAAGCTTCCAACGTCGAACCGACCAAGGAACTCGTCGAGCTGATCCGAACGCAGCGAGCCTTCGAGATGAACAGCCAGACGATCCGCGCCGCTGACGAGACGCTGCGGTCGGTGAGTCAACTCCGCCGGTGATCGCGTGGCCGGGTGACCACGGCCGGCCCGAGCGTGTTCCGTTCCGCTTTCTTTTATTACGCACAACGACGAGACGCAGCCATGACCATCCGACCCGCCGCAACACGTCGATCACCGAGACGCCGAGCGATGGGTTTCCTGCGGGCGATCGCCTCGATTTGGATCGCGTCGGGTCTCTTCGGCGCCGCGGCGTTCGGAGGCGCTCACGATCCGCAACCGTTCGGTGGACCTTCGACGAACGTTCACGACACGGCGCTCGACGAAACGACGAGCGTAATTCTCCGCCGCGCCGCGGTCGCCGAGCCGGCGGGGGGCGTCACGCTGGGCGAGATCGCGGAAGTGGCGGGCGGCGACGCCTCGTCGATCGCCCGAGTTGTTTTGATTGATGAAGACGAACTCGCTGCGAGCGACCGCAGCTACGTGGTGATCGAGCGCGACCTCGTGGAGAATCGGCTCATGGGCGCCGGCGCTCGGCTTGGGGCGATCTCGCTCAGCGGCAGCCGGTGCGTCGTCCGCTTCGGGCGATCGGCGCCGAAGGCCGTGCAAGCTCGCGTTCCCCGGACTTCGCCGGAGCCTGAGTTCGTGGTCGGCGACGAGGCTGTGGAAGGAACCGTCGGCGCCGAGGTCGTTCGGCAACTCAGCGAAGCGCACGCGGTGACGCCCGACGCCATCCGTACGCTCATTCGCACTGAAGACGCGGCCTCTTGGGCGCGACCGCTTACCGATGGACGGACAACCGTCCGCCGCGCGACTTCCGTCCGAGCGGGCCGAGTGGTGTTTGCGGTCACCGTGTTCGACAAGAGCGGGGGCGTGCTCGAACAGGCCCGATTGATCGTGGAGGCGCAAGTGCGCCGCCGCGTGTTCGTCGCTGCCGAGCGTCTCCGTCGAGGTCGGCCGGTCGACCGCACACTGTTGGTCGAGGCCGACAAATGGCTGTCGCCGGGCGACGCCGACCCGATCGGCGTCGACGAGAACGTCGCCGATTGGCGCGTCGAGCGCCGCGTCGAAGAGGGCGACGTCCTTCGCGACGGCGACCTCGCTGCGCCGGTGCTCGTCGAGCGCGGCGACAAGGCCCGCCTGTATGCCCACAGCGGCGGCTTCGTCCTCGAAACGTGGGTCCGCGTCGCGGAAGACGGCGCGTTCGGCGATCTCGTCGAGTGCGAGATCGAGGGCGGTGGGCGGACGTTCCTGGCCACCGTGGACGGGCCCGGCCGGGTCGTCGTTCTGCTCGACGATCCGGGTTGAAGCGGCAGAATCTGCTGACCCGGCGCCGCGATCCGAGTACAGTTCGGGTTATGTCAGCGTTCCAGCCAATCGAGGACATGCTCGGGACCGGCGGCCAGATCGCCCGAGCGCTCGGTTCGAATTTCGAGCTTCGGCCTCAACAGACGCACATGGCGCGGCGGATCGCGGAGCACCTCGCCACGCCGGCCGGCGAGCGGCCTCCGGCTCTGCTCATCGAGGCCGAAACCGGCGTCGGCAAGTCGTTCGCCTACCTCCTCCCCGCCGTTGAGCGCATCCTCGGCCACGGCGAGCGCGTCGTCGTGGCCACCAACACCATCGCGCTCCAAGAGCAGTTGCTGAACAAGGATTTGCCCGTCCTTCAGTCGATCTTCAGCGAAGACGACCCACAGACCGGGGAACGTCGGCCGCGTTTTAGCGCCGAGCTTGTCAAAGGCCGGGGCAACTACGTGTCCATTCGCCGTCTCGCCCTCGCCTCGAAGAAGCAGGCGAAGCTCTTCAGCTCCGCAGCCGCCCGTCGCTCGCTGCACGCGGTCGAAGACTGGGCGTACGACACCGCCGACGGCACGCTCTCGTCACTGCCGCAGCTCGAGTCGCCCGGCGTCTGGGACAAGGTGCAGTCCGACTCGGGCAACTGCATGGGGCGCAAATGCCCGAGCTATCAGTCGTGCTTCTACCAGCAGGCGCGACGGCGGGCCGAACGCGCCGACCTGCTCATCTGCAATCACGCGTTGTTCTTCTCGGACCTCGCCCTCCGCATGAACGACGTCGGTTTTCTCCCGCCGTATGACCACGTCATCATCGACGAGGCGCACAACGCGGAGGAGGTAGCGGGCGAGCATTTCGGGCTCACGCTCAGCGAGGGCCGCGTTCGACACCTGCTGAACTCGTTGCTCGCGTCGGCGCGTGGCAAGGGGTTCCTTACCACGATGTCGGTGTCGGCGGACGACGCGGGCTGCCATGAGAAGGCGGTCGCCCGAGTCATGGCCGCGGAGCGCGCCGCCGAACGGTTCTTCGAAGCTCTCGCCGCCCATGCGACGCGAGCCGCGCCCGGCAAACTCGGCGGCCGCGGTGACGGCGGTACCAAGCGGCTTCACGAACCCAACCTCATCGACAATATCCTCACCGAACCGTTCAGCCGCCTTGCGCTTGCCCTCAAGCAACTCAAAGAGGCTGCTCGAAACGAAGAGGACCGCTTCGAGCTCAACGCCTACGCCCAGCGCGCCGCCGACGTGGCCGACGAGGCCGAGATGCTCGTCGAGCAGCAACTTGAGGGGTGCGTGTACTGGATCGAAGCGAGCCGATCCGCCGGCGGACGCTCCATGCGTGCGGCCCTCGCCTGTTGTCCGATCGACGTCGCCCCCATTCTCCGCGGGGCGCTCTTTGAACAAGACTTCTCGGTCACGCTCACCTCCGCGACGCTTACGACCGGCGGCGGAACGGCTGCGACGCGGCGTTCGAGCCGAAGAGGGGCGGGGGATATATTCGACATAAGTACATCCGAAGTATCGCGTGCTTCGTCTTCGCCGGACGCGCTGGAACCGTTCCAGCACACCATCCACCGCCTCGGCTGCGATGGGGCTCACGTCCTTCGGCTGGGCTCGCCCTTCGATTACGCCAGCCAACTCGCGCTCGTCGTTGGCGCCGACATGCCCGATCCCCGCGACCCCTCGTACACCGCCGCGCTCGCCCGCGACGTTCTCGACAGCGTCCGCTCCACCAGCGGCGGCGCGTTCGTGCTCTTCACGAGTTTCGCCACCATGAACCGCCTCGCCGACATGCTCGGCCCCAATCTCGACGAAGAAGGCTTCCCGTTGTTCGTTCAGAACCGCGACGGTTCGCGAACCGCCATCCTGGAACGCTTCCGTTCGACGGAGAATGCCGTGCTTTTCGGCGCCGCCAGCTTCTGGCAGGGCGTCGACGTGCGCGGCTCGTCGCTTCGCAACGTCATCATCACCCGCCTGCCGTTCGATCCGCCCGATCGCCCGCTGGTCGAAGCCCGGCACGAGCTCATCGAACGCCGGGGCGGCTCTTCCTTCATGGAGGACTCGCTGCCCCGCGCGATCATCCGCTTCAAACAAGGCTTCGGCCGCCTTATCCGTTCCGCCGAAGACCGCGGCCGGGTCGTCGTCCTCGACCCCCGCCTGCTCACCAAGCCATACGGCCGCCTCTTCCTCGCGGCTCTGCCCGAAGGCGTGGAGCCGCAGGTTCGCTCTCTCGGCGCCGACGGCTGACAAATGTGCGGGAACATCATGTTCACCCGCGTCCGCCGAACCAGCCGTTACAGACCGTAAACGATATGAGAACGAGGGCGTCTCGCTGTGGCGAGGCGGCCATGTGACGCCGATTCTCCATTTGTCCGCCGCTCCCGGCGGCCCGCGCCACGACCCAGCGCAGGAGAAACAGTCATGCATCACCCTCTCCGACAGGTGGTTTACATCTCCCGAGCCTCCGGGCGAATCGCGGCCCGCGACCTCGTCCGCATCCAGTCGGACTCGCTGCCCCGCAACCTCCGGCTCCGTGTGAGCGGATTCCTCATCTACAGCGGCGGTTACTTCCTCCAGATGCTCGAGGGCCCGAACGCCGCCATCCTCGAAACGCTCGAGCGCATCGCCGCCGACGATCGCCATACCGACATCACGCGCGTCTACGACCGTCCCGGCGACCGCCGCCTCGCACGCGGCTGGAGCATGGCCGTCTTCAACCTCGATCAGTACGGCGACCCTTCCCATCTCGACGGCGATCCGCGGCTCGGCTTGGTCGAAGCGACGCTGAACATGACACAGATTCAGCACCGTGCTCACAACCGACTTCGCCTTGATCTCGCCGCCCTCCGCGACACCATCAGAGGTGACCTGCCCACCCTCGAAGACGCCGCTTGACCCAGATTCCGCGACCCGCGCCCTTGCGACCGGCCGATCTAAGCAGAGCCGGTCGCCACCACCGCGCCGACCCGCCGACCGCCGCCGGAGAAAGACCTGATGGAAGCGTTGCGACAGATCCTCTACCGAAGCATGAGCCGCGTCGCCGTCACCGACCGCGTGCTGCTCGACATCCAAGCCGCGTCGGCTCGCAACAACCCGGGACGCCGGATCAGCGGCTTCCTTCTCTACCGCTCCGGTCTTTTCGTGCAATATCTGGAAGGGCCAGCCCCGACGGTCGAATACACCCTCTCCCGCGTCATCCGCGACGGCCGACATCATGACCTCGTCATGCTCGCCGACGAGATCAGCTCGACCAGACTCGTCGGCTCGTGGCACATGATGGTCATGAACATGGAAGGCATGGGCCCCGTCTCCGATCAATTGCTCACGCCGCTGTCGCCGATGCTTCGCGCCATGCTCAGCATGCCGAGCCTGCGTCGGCCCGAGCACCGCAAGCTGCTCGAACGCGTCGAAAGGATCCGCGACGGCCTCGAAGGCGCAGTCGAGGCGAGACGCGCGGGCTGAGGCCGAGGAACTCGGTTGCTGGCCGTTTGAGGCGTCGGCGGGCGCCCGATCGCCCGGGGTTGTCTTGAGTCGCACCGAGGGTCCGACTGGCGGAGTCGGAGATTGCACGAGATTCACCGATCACGCTCCGTCTTCGACGGCGAAGACGCCACGACCGAAGCGCTCGCCCGCTTCCAACCCGGCGACGTCACTCCCTCGTTCCCCTCCAACCTCGTACCAACGAAAGCGGCCCGCCCCGGTTCCGCAAGAACCGAGGCGGGCCGTATCGTTTGGAGCATGGTGGAAGACTTGCGACGCTGCTCGAAGCGAGCCTCGCCCGCTCAGCCCGCAGGGGCTCCCGTTACGGACACGCCGTTCCGAAGTTCGCCAGCACCAGCAACAGGTCGTCCGCGTTTACCGCGCCATCGCCGGTCACGTCGCCGTTCGACGACTGGTTCCCGAAGTTCGCAAGCACGCTCAGCAAGTCGTCGGCGTTCACCGCGCCGTCACCCGTCGCGTCGCCCTCGCAGCACGTCTCGAGCGCGACGATATCCAGATCGTCGATCGCCGCTTCGACCACCGAGCCCGAGCCGGCGTCCTCGGCCGTGAACTTCAACCGCAGCTGCGCGGTCGGGCTTACGCCGATATCCGACAGCGTGAACTCGGCCAGCGTCCAACCGCCGGACGTTCCCGGCCCGTCGGGGCCGACTTCCTCGAGCAGCGAATAGCTCGCGCCGCCGTCGTCCGAGATGAACACGCGGAACACGTCCGCGTTCGGCGAGGCGCCTTGATCGTTCGAGTACCAACGCCAGTAGCGGACGACCGCGTCGCTCGCGCTCGCAAGATCGAACGTCGGGGAGATCAGCGAGGTCGCGCCGCCGTCGATGTCGTCCGCGCCCAGCGAGCCGCCGGCCGCCCCGGTCACCCAGCACTTCGTCCCCGTCGGGGTGTGGTCGTCCTCCGGCTGGGCCGCGGTCCCCACCGGGTCCGCGTTCTCCCAGATGCCGGTGAACGCCGTATCGCCCGGCGCGCCGACCGTCCAGCCGGTCGCCGATTCCATGTCGTCCTGCGCCACCGTGCTCTGCGCCGCCGCGTTCAGCACGTTCACCGCCGAGCCGTCCGGCGAGCGGAACGTCTCCCCGACCGTCGACTGCACGGTGAAGAAATACTCCACCGTCGAGCCGCACGGCTGGCCGGGCAGCGTCGCCGCGAACGTGTTGCCGCTGACGGGCGAGCCGCTCACCGTGGAGAACGTCGAGCGGACGTCCGACCGGTAGTGCAGCGTCGCCGTCGAGCCTTCGAGCGTCTCGCCGAAGAGCGGGTCGCATGAGAACAGCAACTCCGCGTCGGCGTCGGCGTCGACCGTCGTCGGCAGGCCGCCCGGGAAGGACCACTGCACGCCGTCGATGATCGCGTCCGCCAGGGTCAGCACGGCCGCGAAGTTCTCTCGCGCCGTCGGCAAAATTTGATCCGCCGGCAGGATGAACCCGCCGTCGAACTGTGACGCGGGCCGAAGCTCGAACGTCCACGCGTAGACGCCCTCGTCTTCGTACGCCCAGTCCTGCGTCACCCCGCCCGCCGGGTACAGAGCGGTGGAGTTCTGCGCGGTGTAGGAAACGCCGTTCACAGCGAACAGCGCGTCGCGCATCGCGAACGACAGATTGATCATGTTCGTGTTGTCGGGCTCGGGCACGACCGCGTCGAAGTCGTAACCGAGCGGCCACAGGATCAACTGCGAGTACGAGTGGAAATCGATGAACGCTTTCACGTTCGTCTTCGGCTGCAGCGAGTCTCGCAGCGCCTGCGCCTCCGGCTCGGAGAACGGCGCCGTTCCGTGGTAGATGTCCGACGACGTGTTCGACGTGTTCGACAGGCCGTTCGCGAATCCGACCGGAAAGTTCCGGTTCAGGTCCACGCCGAACGTCCCGTTCCCGTTGTTGCGGCGGTTCTTCCGCCACAGACGGTCGGTCGACCAGCTGTAGTCGTATCCGTCCGGGTTGTTGACCGGGATGATGTACCAGGTCAACTCGTCCATGACCCTCGTGATCTCCGGGTCAGTGCCGTAGTTCTCGAGAAGCTGGTCGATGAAGTACATCACCGTCATCGGGCTGATCCATTCACGCGAGTGGATCATCCCGTTGAACAGCACGGCCGGCTTGTCGGAGGCCGGGCCGCCGACCGGCGAGGTGATCGCGTATTCGTAGATCGGCGTGCCCTCGATCGAGGTCCCCACCTGCGTCTCCGAGATCATGTCCGGATAGGCCTGCATCAACGTGTCGAGATAGGCCTCGATCTGCGTGCGGTTCTTGTAGTCGCTGAACCACGCGAGGTTGCGTGCACCGCCGTCGGCCGCACGCTGAGCGTCGGCCAGCCGGGCCGCTTCGGCGTCGATTGTCCGCTGCACGTCGACCTCGACCACGAGGTGCTCGACGCCCGCGTCCACCAGGTGTTGCCGCGCTTCGGGCGAGACGATCCAGTCCGACGCGGCGCCCGCCGCCACGCCTTCCGACATCAACCGACCCTCAAGCGAGGTGAGCAACCGCACCTGCTCAAACGTCGCCGGCGTCGCCCGGATCAGCAGATGCCCGTCGTATCGGACCTGCGACACCGGCACCGCCGGCGGCGCCGCCAGAGCGGCCGAACCCGCGGTCGCGGCAAAAATGGCGGCTGTCGACACGATCTTCGCGAATGAACCCAATTCACACCTCCAGGTAGAGATTCTGCAACGGCACGACGCATGCGCTTCGGGTGTAGCATAAACGCGACAGGGGAATCCAGAAATGATTCACCAGCGAAACACCGAAATTGGGTGGTCCCGGCGTTACTCATCGCAGCACTCGCGATCCCGGCACCCGCGTCCAACGCCGCACCGCCGTTACGCTCTTGCGATGGACAAGGCCCCGACCGGATCCACGGAACCGCAATCCCCCGAGGTCAGGCGCGGCCTGCCCGTCTGGGCGGTCGTCTTGCTGATCGCAGTCATCTTCGGCGTCGCGGGATTCGTGCTCGTCAGCCAGATCATCGGCTTCCAGATGCTGGGAGGTTCGTCCGACTCGTCGAGTACGACCATCGACAGTGCGGTGACGGATCAAGCCAACCCCGGATCGCCCGAGCCGACGCTCTCCGACTGAATCGTGTCGGTCGGTCGCGTCACGATCGGCGCGCCAGGGGGAGCGCCCGGGGCTTGCTGCGGTTTCTTCGACGCCGTGGAAGGGCGAGCGACATTGGGGCGAAGCCCCATGGAATTCGGCGAGCCTCGCGTATAGTTTGCAACCATGCGGTTCCGATTCTTGCAGCACCTCCATTGGCGCAAGCGATTGCTGGACGCCGGCGAGCGAGCCCGGCGTGAGCACTCGAACTTTCTGACGCAGGCCCTTTGCACGCGGCTCGGGGCGGGGGCGCCGCGCATCCCGACCCGACGAGTCGACCGCGGCGGGTTCGACCGGCTGATGGCCGACTCGCGCGGGCGGCAGGCGGCCGATCGGTGGTGGGCGGGAACGTTCGTGGACGAGGATTGATGGGCGGCCGGGCTCGACCGAAGCTTGAGAACGGGACTGCTCGGCGGCAGTATGCGTCCGCGGAGCGAGCCGGGGGTGCGGCCGCCGCCGCGTCGTTCGCGGATTATGGGTCGCGCGTGGTTCCTGTCCTACCGGTGAGTTGGGGAGCGTGGTTCGTTCGGTCGCTGTGTGGCGGCAACCGCTATGCTCATTCGGCCCGCCGGCCGACATTTGCCGTGCCCGACTGATCCCGCCCCTGGAGAGCATGCCGTGAATCAAGACGCTCTGGCGACCGGACCCGCATCGAACGAACCAGCGTCGAAGATGGGGGGCGACACGCTGAAGACGAGGATGAACGGAAAGTGGCTGTTCAAGCTCGGCGCGCTCGGCTTCTTCGGCTTCGTGCTGCTGGTCTGGGGGTTGTACGACGGGATCGTGTTGTATCCCGACCGGGGCAAGACGCACGCGCGGTTCATGATGCTCGACTATCTGAACGTGCTCGACGCGGAGGGGCGGCTGACTGCGTCGCGGGCGTCGGTCATGGACCCGGCCGAGACGATCGCCGAGTTGCGGCGGCGCGAAGGTTTGGATGCGATCGAGCAATCGAGGCTCGCTTGGCTGACTTCTTTATCGCGGATCAGCGACCTGCCGAGCCTCGGCGCCGAGAGCTTGAGCGCGGCGCCAGCGCCGAGCGAAGTCGACTACATCACGACGGTGATCCCTGACCCGACGCGGACGCTGGCCGAGTTGGAACAGATGTACGTCGGCGAGAGCGCGCCGAAGCCGCTCGCGTATTGGGACATCGCCTCGCAGTTCCTGATCGCGGCCGTGGGCGGGGCGTTCTTTCTCGTGATTCTCTACAAGGTCGTCAAGACCAAGGCGACGACCTACACGTACGAACCGCAGACGCACCGCCTCCGCGGGCCGCGTCTGGACGCGACACCCGAGCAGGTGAGCGGGCTCGACAAGCGGAAGTGGGACAAGTTCTTCGTGAACGTCGAGTTTCGTGACGACCGGAACCCGGTGCAACTCGATCTTTACCGGTTCGTGCCCCTTGAGGCGTGGGTGCTGGAGCTCGAGAAGCTCTCGCCGGAGTTTGAGTTCGACGAGGGCGAGCAGACGGTGGCGTACATGGACGTGCGAAGCGGCGTCGTCGAAGACCGGCACTTCGAGGAGGACGAGACCCCCGGCGTGAGCGAGGAGGCGGACGTCGGGCCGGTGTGGTATCCGGTGTACCAAGACGTCGGAGGGGCATGGTGGGTCATCGGGAAGACGCCGCGGGAGACGCTTCGGCAAGCGGTGTCTGAAGGTCGGCTCGCGGCCGGGCAGCTCCGCGTGGACACCGAGACGTTCCGGGCCGATCCGACGGAGGATCGTCGAACGGACGACAACGAGACGTCCACCGAGAGCGTCGAACCGAGCCAGACGGCCGACGGCGCCTGACCACGGGCAGTCGGCCGGACAGCCGTGACGGCTCGCTTATGACCGCGAGAGCTGAGCTTCAACCGGCAGCGTGTCCACGATGTTCGTGACCACGCGGTCGGCGGTGAGGCCCTCGGCTTGGCCCTCGAAGTTCAGCACCACGCGATGGCGCAGGGCGGGAACGGCGATCGCTTTGAGATCGTCGATCGAGACGGCGGCCCGCCCGTTGACGAGCGCCCGGCACTTGCCCGCGAGGACGATCGCCTGCGCCGCCCGCGGCGACGCGCCGATGCGCACGTAGTCGTTCACTTCCGGCCCGGCGAACTCCCCACCCGGATGCGTCGCAAGCACGAGGCGGACGGCGAAGTCCTGCACATGGTCGGCGATGGCGACTTGTTGCACGAGCCGCTGGTGCGCCATGATCGTTTCGGCGTCGAGAGCCGGCGCGATGTCGGGGGAGAAGCCGGTGGTCGTGCGGTTGAGGATCTCGGAGAGCTGCTGGCGGTTCGAATAGCCGACGTTGAGCTTGAAGAAGAAGCGGTCGAGCTGCGCCTCGGGCAGCGGGTAGACGCCTTCCTGCTCGAGCGGGTTCTGAGTCGCCATGACGAAGAACGGTTTCGGGAGCGCGTAGGTCTCGCCGGCGACGGTGACGCTGCGCTCCTGCATGGCTTCGAGCATGGCGGACTGGGTCTTGGGGGTGGCGCGGTTGATCTCGTCGGCGAGAACGATCTGCGCGAAGACTGGGCCTTTCTCGAAGACGAATCGCCGGCCCTGATCGGTTTCGCGCACGACTTCGGTGCCGGTGATGTCGGCGGGCATGAGGTCGGGCGTGAACTGGATACGCGAAAAGTCGAGCGAGAGCGCCTGCGAGAGCGAGCGGACGAGTAGCGTCTTGCCGAGGCCCGGCACGCCTTCGAGCAGGGCGTTGCCGCCGGTGAAGAGGCAGGTGAGCACGCCCTCGACGACTTCGTCGTGACCCACGACCGCGCGGCCGACCTGTTCGCGGACGGCGGCGAAGTCGCGCTGGAACGATTCGGCGCGTTCGGCGGCGGCTTCGGGGGAGAGGTCGGCGTCGGCGGCGAGATGGGGGGCGTCGGCGTTCATGGACGAAGGATAGCGCGCGTGTTCAGAAGTTGAAGACGGCGATGGCGCCGAGGAAGGGGGAGATATCGCCGTCCGAGTCGTTGACGTCGTCGCCGCGGGAGTCTTCAAACTCGATGGACTGGTCGAGGTTGAGGCCGGCGAGGACACGGACGGTGGCGGTTGGGGCGGGTTGCCAGTCGAGGCCGAGTGAGAAGGCGACGCGTTCGTGCTGGAAGATGCCGTCTTCGAGGAAGTCGTTGTCTTCGGAGAGGCGCCAGGTGTTCTGTCGGTAGGCGAGGCGGGAGAAGTAGCGGACGTTGTCGTCGGGTTCGTAGGCGAGTTCGACGGCGACGCCCTGGTTGAGCGGCGATCGATCGGCGGCACGGGCGACGACGCCGGTCGATCCGAGGGACCAGCGTTCGTCGATCTGCCAGTTGAAGGCGAAGGTGGGGAGGACGATGTCGGTGTCTTCGAGTCGCGTGGCGGCGATGACGCCGAAGCCGAGCGTCACGTCGGCGTTGAGTTGGTAGGCGGCGCCGAGGACGCCGGAGACGGTGATCGAGTCGGTGAGTTCGGCGCCGTCTTCGAAGGCGGCGTTGACTCCGAAGGAGCCGAAGGCGGACCACTCGTCATTGAAGCGGTAGCCCGCGCCGACGGAGAGGCCGACGTCGTGGAGCGTGCCGAAGGGGTCGTCGTCGTCGAGCCCGGGGATGAAGCCGTCGAAGTCGTCGAATTCCCATTCGGCGGCGAGGTACTGGAGGCCGAATGAGAGGCGGAGTTCGTCGTTGACGACGTGCGAGACGTCGACGCTGGCGCCGGCGTAGAGGACGGAGGCTTCGCCGTCGGCGCCGTCGTACTCGGCGGCGAAGTTGTAGGCGGCGCCGATGCTGGCGGTGGCGGTCGTGCGCTGCGGCTCGCGTGTGAATTCGAGGCGGTCGTCCGGGGCGGGTTCGGGCCGCTGCTGCATGGTCGTCTCGTCGGGCGACGAGTCGGCGGAGGTGGCGTCTTGGTCGGGCGGCGGCGCGTCGTTTTGAGCCGAGGCCGTTGCGGCTGCGGCGAGCAGGCAGAGAATGAAGGCGGCGGGGCGGAGCGAACGGTCGAGCGGCGGCATGGCGAGCGTCCTTGATGAGAGAAACACACGGAGGGTTGTGCGGACGCATCGTAGCGGTGGGGCGTCGAGCCGTGCGCCGCGGCGGCCGACTGCTCGTTCGACCGGGGCATGGCCCCCTCAGCCGGCCAGACGCCGGGCGTAGAGCAGCCACTCGGCGACGAGCAGCGCCGCGGCGGCGAGGACGAACCAGTGCCACACCTCTTGGGGCGCGAGGCCGGCGGCGGTGGTGGCGCGGACGGGCGAGCGTCCCAGTTCGAGTTCCGCGGGCGCGGCGAGCGCGCTCTCGCTTGGCGAGAGGAGATTGACGGCGACGAGCGTGTCGGCGGGCGACGGGTCGATCGCAGCCGCGTCATTGGCGGTCTGCACGCTGTAGACGCCGACACGCGGAAGCGGCGCCATGACGACGCGGCCGTCGGGGCCGGGGCGAAGCGGCGCGGCGAAGCCGCCCGGACCGGTGAGAGTGGCCTCGTCGACGCCGTCGGGGAGGAAGACAGCGACGGTTTCGGCCGACGAGAAGCCGACGCCGGAACGGGCGCCGGGCCGGAGGGCGAGGAAATCGACGGCGTTGTCGATGAAGAGCGGGAAGCTGAGCGTGCGCCACCAGTCGGTGTCGTCGAGCGAGAAGCCGGCGGCGACGTGGCGGTGTCGCCCCGCTTCGAGCAGGACGATGAGCGGACCGCGTGGCCCGGCGGCCAAGGTGACGGCGCGGGCGCGGGACGGGCTTTGAGTGGAGTCGTCTGCGTCGGCGTCGCCATTTTCTTGGTCGCTGTCCGGATCGGTGTCGCTGGTCGCCTCGGCGTCTTGATCGCCGGGCAGCGACATCGCGCGCGGCGATTCGATGAGCACGTCGCCGAGCGTAACGGCGCGCATGACCGGGTGTTCACGCAACCAGAAGGCGACGCGGACGACGCGGCCGGCGTCGGCGGACGGCGCCAACCCATAGCCGTCGATCGGCAGGGCGGCGTCGAACGAGAGCGTGGGTGTGGGCGGGAGTGACGGCGGCGTGACGCGATCGAAGACGACGAGGTCGTATTGTTCGACGGCCGGCCGCCGGAGGAGGTCGTCGCGCTGAGCGATGGAGAGGCGGACGCTGTCGAGCCGTCGAGGTCCGGTCGCTTCGAGCGCGTCGGCGAGCGCGGCGCCGCCCGGCGTGAGGGCGTCGTCCTCGGGTTGCACGAGCAGGATGACCGGGTCCTCCGGCGGCGGCAGCACGAGGCTGACGGAGTCGTCGGCGGACAAGGCGTCGTCGGCGTCGGGGATCGCGACGGTGAGCAGTCCGCCGCCTGGGTTGTCGAGGATGAACGTGTGCGCGCCGGTGCGTGCTGAGCGTGGCGCCGCGGGCGGCGTCGGTTCGGCGGCTGCGGGCGAGCCGGTTTGACCGGCGGGTGCGTCGATGGCGTCGGCTTCGAGTCGGACTGGCGCGGCGTCGACGACCTCGCCGTCGATGGCGGCGATAAGCCGGAGCGCGGAGACGCTTGGGTCGTTGCTGGCGACGCGGACGAAGACGCGGAGTTGGGCGGGGTCGTTGAAGTCGCGGCGGGCGGAGAGATCGGTGATGGCGAGGTTGCGACCCGGCGTCGCGTCCGGCGGCGGGCCCGCTCGAAGGAACTCGGTGCGCACGCCGGCGAGCGCGGCGGGCGTGGCGCTGAGAGACGTCTCGAACGAGCCGTCGGAGACGAGCGCGAGCAGCGGGGGCGCGGCCTGTTCGTCGGCGGCTTCGCCCGCGCGTTGGACGAACGCGGCGACGACGCGCAAGGCGCCGACGAGGTCCGCCGGCTGATCGGTCGGCTCGATGCTGCGGATCGCGTCGATCACGCGCGATCGGTTCGCGTCGTCCGAGATGATCGAACGGGTGGATTGAGCGAAGGCGATGACGGAGATGCGGGTCTCGCTGGGAAGGCGGCGGACGAGTTCGACGGCCCGTTCCTTGGCGTCGTCGAGACGGGTGATCGGCGCCGCCCCCGGCGGGCCGGCGTCGCGGGCGTTCATCGAAGCGGATCGGTCGATGAGAAGCACGGCGGATTCGGCGTCGAGCGGTCGGTCGACGGCCGGTCTGGCGAGCGCGGCCGCGAGCGCCGCCACCGCGAGCAATTGAAGCAGCAGCAGCAGCGACGGTTTGAGCATCTGGAATGGCGCGTTCACCTGAAGGTCGGAGGCGGCCTGGTCCCAGAGCATCGTGGAGGAAACGCGAACGGGCCGGCGGCGGAGCTTGAGGAAATAGAACGCCAGCACGGCGAGCCCGGCGAGGGCGCCGGCGATGACGCCCGGTACGGGCGAGAGAAACGTGAAGGCGAGCAAGGTCGGCATGGGCGTTGGTCGGAGGGGCGAGAAACGGAGCGCGAAAGGATCGGCAGGTGATGCAAGCAGGGTAGGAACGCGGATGAAGCGGCGCCGTTGCGAAGCGTCAGGTGGCGCGCGCCGTTTTCAGGGGATCGTCGGTGGCGGCGCGTCGTCAATCGACCGCGGGCAGTAGGCGGTCGAGCAGCCACCCAGCGAAGCGATCTTTCGAGAGGTCGGCGGGCGCCGGGTCCGAGCGGCCGTCGGACCAGAGGAGCGTGGCCGTGATCGTGGCGGCGTCCATGGTGTGGAGCGGGTTGGCGACGATGGCGTCGACGCCTTTACGTTGCATCTTTCGCTGCGCCGCATCGAGGAGGCCCTCGGCGGGCTCGAGTGCGAACGCGACGAGGAGCGGCTTCGGGAAGGCGCGATCACTCGCGCGGCCGAGGCTGGCGGCGAGTTCGGCGATGAGATCGGGAACGGGCTCGAGCTCGAGCGTAAGTCGCTCCTCCGCTCGACGGAGCTTGCCCGAGGGGAGCGGCTGGGCGGGACGGTAATCGGCGACGGCGGCGGCCATGATGAGGAGATCGCTTCTGTCGGCGTGTTCTTGGAGGAGCCGGCGAAGGTCGGCGGCTGTTCGGAACCGCAGGGTGGAAATGTACGGATCGTGGGGTTCGGCAACGCCCGGGCCGAGGAGGAGCGTGACGCGTGCGCCGCGACGGTGCGCTTCGTGGGCGAGCGCTTTGCCGAGCGTGCCGGAGGAGCGGTTGCCGAGGTAGCGGACCTCGTCGATGGGTTCGTGGGTGGGCCCGGCGGTGATGAGGAGGCGTATGTCGCGGCCGATGTGGTGGGGCATAGCGGGGGTCGAATCGCGTGGGTGAGCGTGATTGAAACGGGCGCGACGGCGGGCGGTGCGGGAGACGTTCGGGCGTGCCCGCGTCGGTGCGGGGTCGGGTAGGATTCGAGGCTCGGCTTCGCCGGGCGAGTGGAGTCGGAGTCGGCGATCGTCGCGTCGAGCCGAGTGACAGGGTAAACGAGGCCGAGCGGGGGGCGTGGGCGAGGGACAGCAGAAGCATGGCGAAGGTTCGGAAGAAGTTGGGTCAGATCATGCAGGGCGCGGGGGTGGTCGACGACCGCCAATTGCAGGAGGCGCTCGGGGAGGCGAAGAGCGAGGGCAAGAAGCTCGGTGAGACGCTCGTCGAGAAGGGGATCGCGACGGAGGACGAGGTCTATAAGGCGCTGGCGAAACAGGCGGGGCTGAAGTTCGCCGACCTCAGCGACGAGTCGGTCCGGGGTGCGGTGGATACGTCGCTGCTGCCGAGCGACCTGATCAAGAAGCATCTGATCCTGCCGCTCGGCAAGAGCGGCGGGAAGCTGAAGCTGCTGGTGAGCGACCCGAAGAACCTCGAATTGCTGGACATGCTGCGGTTCCGGCTGAACAGCGAGTTGGAGCCGGTGCTGGCGTCGAAGTCGGCGATCCGTGGGTACATCGAGAAGGAGATGGGCGGGGCGTCGCTGGCGGCGGACAAGGGCGAAGGCGGGCTTAGCAAAGACTCGATCATCAGCGCGTCGATCGACAAGTCGCTGGACAAGTCGGTGGACAAATCGATCGACAGTTCGATCGACAAGGCGGCGGAGTCGGCGCCGATCATCAAGCTGTGCTCGCGGATCATCATCGAGGCGGTGAAGGGCCGGGCGTCGGATATTCACATCGAGCCGATGACGGATCGCGTGCGGCTGCGGTACCGGATCGACGGCGTGTGCATCGAGCGCGACAACCTGCCCAAGCGGATGCAGAACGCGGTGCTGGCTCGTTTCAAGCTGATGGCGGGGATCAACATCGCGGAGAAACGGATCCCGCAGGACGGCCGCATCAAGATGCCGATCCCGAAGGACGACGGTTCGGAGGAAGTCGTCGACTTCCGCGTGTCGGCGTGTCCGGCGTACCACGGCGAGTCGATCGTGCTTCGTATTCTGCGGCCCGAGTCGGTGCGCATCGGTCTCGAGAACCTCGGCTTTGAGCGCGACAACCTGAACGTGTTCAACCGGATCATCAGGCGTCCGAACGGGATCTTTCTGGTGACCGGACCGACGGGTTCGGGGAAGACGACGACGCTGTATTCGGCGCTCGACGTGCTGAACCGTCCGGACAAGAAGATCATCACGGCGGAAGACCCGATCGAATACGCGTTCACGGGCATCAATCAATGTCAGGTGCGCGAGGGGATCGGGTTGACGTTCGCGAGCGTGCTCCGCGCGATGCTGCGTCAGGCGCCGAACATCATTCTGGTGGGCGAGATCCGCGACCGTGAGGTGGCGGAAGTGGCGATTCAGGCGGCGTTAACCGGTCACCTGGTGTTCTCGACGCTGCACACGAACGACGCGCCGTCGGCGATCACGCGATTGATCGACATGGGGGTGAAGCCGTTCCTCGTGGCGTCTTCGATCCAGGCGATTCTGGCGCAGCGTCTGATCCGAGTGTTGGACCCGAACAAGGTGCCGGACGACGAGCCGGACCCGAAGATGCTGAACCTCGTGGGGATTACGGCCGAGGAGCGCGCGTCGCACACGATTTACAAACCGAATCCGAAAGACGGCGGCAGCGGGTACAAGGGCCGGAAGGGGATCTTCGAGTTGATGGAGATGAACGCGGAGATCCGTGACTTGGCGTTCAACACGGCGGCGGTGGCGAAGATCCGCAAGGCGGCGATCGGGGCGGGGATGCGGCCGCTGCTCGGGGACGGAAAGCTGAAGATTCTGAACGGGACGACGAGCCCGGCCGAGATCGCGCGCGTGGCGCAGGTCGAAGGCGTGGCGATGTCGGAAGAGGAACTCGGCGTCGCCTGACCCGTATCGGGCGGGGCGGCGTGAGAACGACGAACGGACGGGAGCGGCGGGGGAACGAGGAGCGTTGCGATGTCGAGCATGCAGATCGACCGGTTGCTGGACACGGTGATCAAGCTGAAGGCCAGCGACCTTCACCTGACGGTGGGGCGGAAGCCGACGCTGCGTCTGCACGGCGGGCTGAAGAACCTCGACACGAAGGTGCTCGAGTCCGAGGACATGGTGACGCTGATGAAGGCGATCACGCCCGAGCGTTCGCAGCAGGAGTTGCAGGAGGGCGGGACGTGCGACTTCGGGTTCGCGTACGGGACGGCGGCGCGGTTCCGTGTTTCGGTGTTCAGGCAGCGGGGCGATCTCGCGATCGTCTGCCGCCTGATTCCGAACAAGCTGTTGACCTTCGATCAGATCGGCCTGCCGCCGCAGGTGAAGGATCTGATCCGTCGGCCTCGGGGCATGTTCCTCGTGACCGGGCCGACCGGTTCCGGGAAGACGACCTCGCTGGCGACGATGCTCGACTTCATCAATCAGAGCTACGAGCGGCACATCGTCACGATGGAAGACCCGATCGAGTATTACCACTACCACAAGAAGAGCGTGGTGAATCAGCGCGAAGTAGGCGTGGACGTGCCGGACTTCGCGGAGGCGCTGCGGCGGGCGCTGCGTCAGGACCCGGACGTGATTCTGGTGGGCGAGATGCGCGACCTCGAAACGATCGAGGCGGCGATCCGGGCGGCTGAGACGGGCCACCTGGTGTTCGCGACGCTGCACACGACGGGCGCCGCGAAGACGATCGACCGCGTGGTGGACGCGTTTCCGGTGTCGCAGCAGAACCAGATCCGCGTGCAGCTTTCGACGACGCTGATCTGCGTGCTGTCGCAGGTGCTGCTGCCGCGTGTGGACGTGAAGGGGATGGTGGCGGGGTACGAGATGCTGGTGGTGACGCCGGCGATCGCGAACCTGATCCGGGACGCGAAGACGTTCCGCATCGACTCGGCGATCCAGACCGGCAAGCGGTTCGGCATGCAGTTGCTCGACGAGCATCTCTGGTCGATGTACCAGAAAGGCATGATCGCAGCCGAGGACATGGTGGACAAGGCGAAGAACCCGGGCGACCTCACGGACCGCGTACACCGGATGGGCCAACGCGTGGGCCGGGCGGAGCTGGACGAAGAGTCGGAAGAGGGCGAGCCGGAGAAGGAAACGGCGGAGGGGTGAGGACCGCGGCTTCGGAGTGAATTCGGGCCCCCCGGCGACTGGCGACGTTGCCGTGCGGCGTCAGCGGCTGCCCGTCGCGACGCGTTCGATTTCGTCGAGGCTGGTGACGCCCTTGGCGGCGAGTTCCCATCCGGCTTGCTGGAGGGTGCGGAAGGTTGACTGGCCGACGATTTTCTTCATGTCGGCGAGGCTCGGCTTGCCGAGGATGCAGTCGCGCATGTCGTCGTTGACTTCGAGCATCTCGTAGAGGCCGCGGCGTCCGCGGTAGCCGGTGCGCATGCAGCGCGAGCATCCGGTGGCGACGCAGACTTCGTGGGCGCCGCGGAGGAAACGGCCGATGCGCGAGGACTGGCCCGGCGTGACGGCGACGGCGCGTTTGCAGTGGGGGCAGAGGACTTTGACGAGGCGCTGGGCGACGACGAGTTCGAGGGCGTTGGCGAGCAGGGCGTTGTCGACGCCGAGGTCGAGGAGGCGGAAGACGGCGGAGAACGAGTCTTTGGCGTGGACGGTGGTGAAGACGATGTGACCGGTCATGGCGGCCTCGGCGGCGGTGCGTGCGGTTTCGCCGTCGCGGATCTCGCCGACGAGGATGACGTCGGGGTCTTGTCTGAGGACGGAGCGGAGGAGGGCGCCGAAGCGTTGCCGATCGGAGACGGGGATCTGGGTCGTGCCGTCGATGGCGTATTCGACGGGGTCTTCGATGGTGACGACGTTGCGGGCGTCGCGGTCGATGAAGCGGAGGCAGTTGTAGAGGGTGGTGGTTTTGCCGCTGCCGGTGGGTCCGGCGGCGAGGAGCATGCCGGCGTCGGATTCGCAGAGTCGTTCGACGCGTTGCTGAACGTCGAGGGGGAGGTTGAGTTCGTTGAGCGATTGCGGGGCGCCGCGGGGGTCGAGAACGCGGAGCACGAGTTTGCGGCCGTGGACGGTGGGAGTGAAGGAAGCGCGGTAGTCGACGCGTTCGCCGGCGACGGCGGCGGAGAAGTGACCGTCGAGGACGACGTCGCGTGCGGCTTCGGGGAATTGGCAGGCGGTTTTGATGAGGCCCATGACGGCGTCGCCGACTTTCATGGGGAAGCTGGCGACGTGGACCATGACGCCGTCGATGCGGACGCGCGATGTGAAGTGGTCGCGTTTGGGTTCGACGTGGAGGTCGGTGGCGCGGGTCTTGGCGGCGAGTAGGAGGAGCAAGCGGACGGCGACGGCGGCGGGGCCGGAGCCGTCGAGGGCGCCGGAGGGTCTGCCGTCGGCATTGAAGAGGTCGACGTCTTCGCCGCGTGTGTGGCGTGCGTCGAGTTGTTCGATGGTGTCGCGGAGTTGGTCGGCCCAGGCGGCGTGCGAGGGGTCGTCGTCGGTGCGAGCGGCTCGGCGTGGTGAGGGTGACGGCGCGGGGGCGGGGTCGGCGGCGTCTCCGGTGTGGCGGCCGCGCTCGGGTGCGAGCGGCAGAGCGGGGTCGGCGGCGGCCGAGCGCTCCGATGTCGGGTCGTCTGGAGTATGTTCAGCGGTGACGCTCCGATACCTCTCGGCGTCGGGCTCAGGGCGGCCCGGCTCAAGATCGGGTGAAGGAGTTCGAGCGGACCCGGCCTGTACGTTGTGGGCGGGGCTGGTTTCTTCGGCCGGCTCCGTCCAGGCGGGCGGGGGCCCGCCGGGGCTCGGCGTTTCGCCCGGATCGTCATGGGCGAGGAGCGGATCGGCGCCGGCGGGGTCGGGCAACTCGAGAAGTTCCGGTTCGAGCCCATCGAAGAGAGCGTGTTCGTGGGCGTTGGCCACTGGGTTCACGACGCTCCCATTGCGATGGGCGCCGCCGCTGGTGGAAGGGCCGGCCGATTCGGACGTGTTGGCGCCGTCGTCGGCCCCGGCGGCTTCGCCGAGCAGTTCGACTTCGAAGGTGTGCCGACCGACGCGGAGCCGGTCGCCGGTAGCGAGCAAGTGTCGCCCGACGCGCTGCCCGTTGACCTTGGTGCCGTTTCGTGAGCCGAGGTCTCGGACGATTGGTCCGCGTGAGTGCTGCTCGATGACGCAGTGGAAGCGGGAGGCGTTGTCGTCGTCGACCAGTCGGACATCGTTGGTTTTATGGCGCCCGAAGGAGAGGGTCTCCGCCTCGGCGGAGTCGCCGCCGATCGGGCCGTCTGTGCAGGTGACGCGAACGAGTGTCATGGCGGGGGGTGGCGCGGATATTGCGGGGGAACCGGGAATTATCATACTGAACCATCCGCCAGGAGCCGGGTTCGGTCGAGGCGAAGCGTGTGATTGCCCGTTGTTGGTCGGGCAAGTAGTCTGAACGGGTGGGCGTGAACCGGGGCGTTTTGGCCACACGGTGGCAGGAGGCGGCGACGATGAAGGGCGTAATTCTGGCGGGGGGACTGGGGACGCGGATGCGGCCGCTGACGCTGGTGACGAACAAGCACCTGCTTCCGATCTACGACAAGCCGATGATCTACTACCCGATCGAGGCGATGCTCAAGGCGGGCATCGACGACCTGATGGTGGTGACGGGCGGCGACTCGGCGGGCGACTTCCTGAAGCTGCTGCGCAACGGGAAGCATTTGGGAATCAAGCGTCTCGAGTACGCCTATCAGGAGGGCGAGGGGGGCATCGCCGACGCGTTGAAGCTGGCGGAAGAGTTTGCGGACGGGGGCAAGGTGTGCGTCGTGCTTGGCGATAACGTGATTCAGGGGAACTTCCGCAAGGCCGCGACGGATTTCCGCGAACAGCGAAGCGGGGCGAAGTTGTTGCTGAAAGAGGTGCACGACCCCGAACGGTTCGGCGTGGTTCGGTTCGAGGGCGAGGGCGAGAGCCGGCGCGTGGCCGAGATTCTCGAGAAGCCGAAGGACCCGCCGAGCAATCTGGCGGTGATCGGCGTGTACTTCTACGACGCAGACGTGTTCGACTTTTGCCGAGGTCTCCAACCGTCGCAGCGGGGCGAACTCGAAATCACTGACGTCAACAATTACTACCTCAAGCGCGGCGATCTGACTCACGAGGTGTTGGAGGGTTGGTGGACGGACGCGGGCACGTTCGAGAGCCTGTATCGGGCGTCGACGTTGGTGCGCAACGGCGGCGCGAATCATGACGACGCTTCGGAGTTGCCGGCGCCTGCGGAATTGCTCGCGCAGACGCCGAGGACGGACGGCAAAGCGTGACGAGGTCGGCAAGCGAAGGCGGATTTCTGATCACCGGCGCGCTTGGCATGCTCGGCCGCGCGTGGGTCGAATTATGTATTAGCGAAGGGCTCGAATACCGGGCGACCGATCGCGACGAGTTGGATGTCTGCGACCGGGGCGCCGTGGAGGCGGCCCTGAAGGAGAGCGGGGCGGCGACGCTGGTGAACTGCGCGGCGTACACGGACGTGGACGGCGCCGAAAGCGAGTACGAGGAGGCCGCGCGGCTGAACGGGGCGGCGGTGCGTACGCTCGCGGAATGCTGCGAAACGGCGGGGGTGACGTTGGTGCATTACTCGACGGACTATGTGTTCGATGGGTCGGACAACACGCCGTACCAAACGAACCACCCCCGGGAGCCGATGAACGCGTATGGGCGGAGCAAGGCCCTGGGCGAGGAGGCGATCGAGACGTCGGGCGTCGAGTTTTTGTGCGTGCGGACGAGTTGGTTGTACGCGCCGTGGGGAACGAACTTTGTACGCACCATCGCGAAGGCGGCGCGTGAGCGCGACGAGCTGCGCGTGGTGAACGATCAGCGCGGCCGACCGACAGAAGCGCGTCAGCTCGCGAGCAACACCCTCGGGCTGCTTCGGCACGGAGCCCGGGATATGCACCACCTGACCGACAGCGGTGAGTGCAGTTGGTACGAGTTCGCGCGGGAGATCGTGAAGCAACTCGGGTTGAGCACCGCGGTGACGCCGTGTTCGAGCGAGGAGTACAAGCGGGCGGCGCGACGGCCGACGTATTCGGTGCTCGACATCGCCGAAAGCGAGACGATCTTGAAGCCGCTGCCGCATTGGTCGATTTCGCTCGAGCGCGCTCTCGCGGCGATGGAGAGCGACTGAAGGTATTCGCGAGACGCTTCGGCGGGGTCGCTTCGCGCGGGGCCTGAGTCGCGGCGAGTCGATCCGGAGAGGAACAGCGGGCATGTCAAGGCACATCATCGTCACCGGCGGCGCCGGCTTCATCGGCTCGAATTTCGTGCGATTCGTTCGGCGGGAGCGGCCGGACTGGCGCATCACGAACGTGGACGCGCTGACGTACTCGGGTAATCTCGAGAATCTGGCGGGACTTGAGGAGGACGTGAACTATCGCTTCGTGAAGGCCGACGTGAACGAGCGGGAGAAGCTGGACCCGCTGATGCGCGAAGCGGACGCGGTGGTGCACATGGCGGCGGAGAGCCACGTGGACCGGAGCATCATGGACCCGCGGCCGTTCGTCGAGGCGAACGTGCTCGGCACGCAGGCGGTCTTGCAGTCGGCGCGGGAAGCGTGGGGCGAGCGGGGCGGGTTCGAGGCCGACAAGGTGCGAGGGGCTTACCGGGTCGTGTACGTATCGACGGACGAGGTGTACGGCGATCTGCCGCTGGACGAGCCGGAACGGAAGTTTCACGAAGGCCTGCCGCTCGCGCCACGCAGCCCGTATGCGGCGAGCAAGGCGGCGGGCGACCTGATCGCGCGATCGTATTTCGAGACGTTCGGCTTTGACGTGGTGACGACGCGGTGTTCGAACAACTTCGGGCCGTACCAGTTCCCCGAGAAGGTGATCCCGTTGTTCGTGACGAACCTGATCGAGGGGGAGCAGGTGCCGCTGTATGGCGACGGCAAAAACGTGCGCGACTGGCTGCACGTCGAAGACCATTGCGAGGCCGTGCTGGCGGTGCTCGAGCGCGGTCGCGCGGGCGAGGCGTACAACATCGGCGGGGACAACGAGCGATCGAATTTCGACCTGACGATGTCGATTCTTCGGGTGATGGGCAAAGGGGGGGAGATGATCCGGTACGTCAAAGACCGCCTCGGACATGATCGGCGGTACGCGATCGACCCGACCAAGATCGAAACGGAACTCGGGTGGAAGCCGACGCGGTCGGCGTGGCCCGAAGCGCTCGAGGCGACGGTGTCTTGGTATCGCGACAACGAATCGTGGTGGCGGCGTGTGAAGAGCGGGGCGTATCGGGAGTACTACGCGAAGCAATACGCGTGAGCCGTAAGCCGTGGGGCGTGAGCGATGGAGCGCTCGCGGGCCGGCGTGTTACCGGGTCGGTGGAGTTTCGATTCGTCGAGAGTCGCGCGGAATGCCGCTCGGCTTACCGATCAGTCGCTGCGTCCGGCTTGGGCGTCCTGCGTCGCGACCTCATCGGATGCGGTGTCCTCGGCGTCGCGTTCGAATTCGTTGAGCGTTTGACGGAGTTCGGTGAGACGCAGGCGGTCTTTCTGCGTGAGATCGCGGTCGCGTGCGGCGACCGCGTCGAGCAGGTCGCGGACCCCGTCGGTGCGTTCAAGACGCAGAAGAGCGCGGGCCTGGCCTAGCAGGAGTTCGGTAAGCGGTCTCTCTGTGAGCTCCGCGCCGGCTTGGAACGTCTCAAGTGCGGCGTCGACCTCGCCCGAGGCGAGCTGCGTGCGGGCGAGGGTGTCGTGGTAACTCGCGAGAACGGCAGCGCCGACGGTTTCGTCCTCGCCGGCGAGTCGAACGGCTTCGGTCGCGAGGGACTTCGCTTCTTCCATGCGATCCGGGGCGTGGCTCAGCAGGAGATAGGCGAGATTGTTCATCGCGGGGTGGAGTTCGGGCGAGTGGTCGAGGGCGAGTCGGTAATAGCGTTCGGCCTCTTCGACGAGCGGCGGGGTAAGCGACGCGGCGGCCACCGCGAGGGCCCAGGTCGCGCCGAGGCCGACTTCCGGGTCGGACTGGAGCGGCTCGGCCGTTCGGCGGAGCGCGTCGAATGATTGTCTGGCGTTGCGATTGTCCTGCTCGGCGAGTTCCGTAACGATCGAAGACCACACGGGGAGGAGCTGCGGGGCGGGCTCGTCGGGCCCGGCGCCGACTTCGTCGCGGAGGAGCGCGTCGGCACGGTCGGTGTCGCCGGTAGCGGCGAGCGTTCTTGCGTAGAGGAGCAGGGTCGCGCCGCCGGGCCGCATGGCGACGATGCGCTCGGCCCAAGGGTCGAGGGCGTTACGCGCAGCGACCGGGCGAGCCGCGGCGAGCTGTAGTCGGGCGAGTTGCAGGTCCGCTTCGAAGGTCGAACCCGGCGAGAGGCGGCGCCAGCGTTCGGCGGCGACGATCGCCTCGTCGAGACGGCCCGCGGCGGCGAAGGCGTCGATCGCCAGAGCGGCCACGGCGGGCGAAGACGGGAGCGCGGCGAAGGCCTCACCGGTCACGCGCGCGGCGCCCTCGATATCGCGGACCCCGCGTTCGGCCGCTCTCAGTTCGGCTTGGACCAGCGCCAGCCAGCCTTGTTGGAAGCGCGGGTGTTCGGTGACCACTCCGCGGAGGGCGGCGATGAAATCGAGGGTTTGTTCGGGCGTGGGACGATCGGGCTGCGGGCCGAGTTGTCGGTACGCGTCGGCCATGCCGCGGAGCGCGTCGGCCTCGCGTGAGTCGTCGGTCACTTCGGCGAGGTCGGCGAGCGCGTCGGCCACGCCTTCGTTGGAGCCTCGGCCGAGGATGGCGAGCGCTCGGCTTCGGCGTAACGAGACGTTGTCGGGAGCGAGTTCCAACCCCCGATCGAGCGCGTCGATGGCCGACTGAAGAGACGCGTCGGCGGCGGAGCCGGCGGCGTTCTGCGCCGCGGCGACGTAGAGCTCGGCGAGCCGACCGTACAACTCTGGTGAGGCGGACTCTTCTACGGCGTTCCGCACGAGATCGAGCGCCGCTGCGAGCGAGCCGAACTGCTCGAGAAGCACCGAGCGTGCGAGCACCCGCTGCTCGTCGGGCCAGTCGTCGGCGTATTCGGCAAGGACCGCGAGCGCCGCTTCGAGTCCCTCGGCGCGACCCAGCAAGCGCGCGGCGCGAAACACCTGTGACTGCGTCAACTCGGGCTGAGTAAGCACGCGTTCGTTGACGGCGGCGGCCGCGTCGCGAGCGGCTCCCGGGCTGTCTTCGTTGAGCTTGACCTCGGCGAAGAGGAGGATGTCGTCCGGTCGGTCGCTGTCGGCGAGCGCGGCGGCGTCCTGCATGATGCGGACGAGGTCGCCGGGCGCGCGTCGCTCATCGAGAAGGGCGATGCGTGCTCGGCGCATAGCGGCTGGGAGAGGTTCGAGCGTGACGAAGGCGTCGAGACGGTCGTCCGCTTCGTCGGTGCGGCCGACGGCGCGGAGGAGACGGATAAGCGGCGGGTAGAGGTCGGCGCGGCGGGCGTCGCCGTCGACGGCGGTGGCGAGCCGGTCGGCCGCTTGCGCGGGTTCGTCGAGTACGAGGTACCACTCGGCGGTGAGACGGAGCGCCTCGATCTGCGTGTCGTCGAGCAACGTTCCTTCGCCGACGCCGCCGCGCGAACGAACGATCTGGCCGAGGCGGAGGATCTGCTCGCTGGCGGCGTCTTCGTCGGCATCGAAGGTGAGCAGCCTGCGGGAGTCGTAGAGTCGCCACGCCGACGAGTCGCGTCCGGCGGCGTCGCGCAGGCGATCGATAAGCGTCGTGACGGCGGCGGGGTCGTTCCAGACGGCGGACGAATCGAGCGCGCGGGTCTGCGTTTCGACGTCGGCGGGGCGGGCTTCGGAAACGGCGAGGAACAGGTCGGCGGCGCGGGCTCTGGTCTCCTGCGGTTGCTCGGCGCGGGGCCAGATACGGTCGAGCAATTCGGCGAGCCGCGCCCGAGCGGACACCCGTTCGGCTTCCGTCGAAGCGTTTTGCAGGTCGGATTCGAGCATGCCGATGGCTTCGGCGTCGGCCCCGCGGTCGGCGAGGAGGAGCGCGGCGGCGAGGCGCGAGGTGCCGTCGGCGCCGGAGTCGGGAGCGAGCATGCCCTCGAGGCGTTCGGAGCGCGGCGCCAGCGGGGTGTCGCGCATCGACTGATGCAGCCGCACCGCGACGTCGACGGGAAGCGTTTCGTTGGCGGCGATCAGTTCGTCGAAACGCTCGGCGGCGCGGTCGTACCGCTCGGCGATGATGTCGTTGCGGATGGACAGCTCCGCCCACGAAGGCGGCACGTCCCGATCGAGCGCGTCGACCTGGAGCAATAGCTCGCGCGTCACGGCGGCGGCGTACGGCGTGATGGTTTGGACTTCGGGCTCGCCCGACTCGCGGAAATCGAGATAGGCGGACGCCAGCAAATAAGCGCGCTGCGTCGAGAAATCGACCATGTACGCCCATGTCGCGGCGCGGAGGGCTTCGTCGTAGTCTTCGCGGCTCTGCGCGAGCGCGACGCGGCGCTCGGCGGGCGTGACCCAGATGGCGTCGGCGGCAGAGGCCGAGCGCCAGAGGTCGGCCGCGACGTCGAATTCGCCGAGACGCTCGTTGGCTTGCGCGAGGAAGTGACGAAAGACGGGGAGGAGCTGCTCGATGGTGCGGCGCGTGGCGGCGGCGTCGGCGTCCAGCGAGCGGGAAGCGGTGCGCAGGGTCGCTCGCGCCCGCTCGAGCGCTTGATCGAAGTGATCCCGAACCGGTAGCGGTTCGCCGGCTTCGAGCAGGTCGAGGCCACGAGCGTAGTCGAGCCAGATAGCGGCGTGGGGCGTGCCGCGACGATCGAGCTCGGCGCGGAGCGCGGCGGCTTCGCCCGGCACGTTCGCGTCGGGTTCGGAACGGTCGAGGATCATCGCCCAGCCGAGCGCCTGATCGGGCAGCGTCGTCAACTCTTCGCTCCAGACGGCGCTCAGTGAGTCGGCGGCGTTCTCAGGCTCGCCGAGCTTGACGAACCAATTCGCAAGAATTGCGGCGCGGGCGGGGTCGTCGGACCGGGCTCCGTCTTCGCGGATCCGATCGAGCACACCGCGAGAGAACGAGCGGGTGCTGCGCACCTCCGACGAACCTTGCAGCAACGCGGCGATGCCCACCCCACCCGTCAGGCGGTAGAGGTCGTGAAGCGTGTCGGGCTGAGCGGCTTGGAGCAGGTCGGCGTCCAACGATTGGATGACGGCCACGGCGTCCTGCGGCCGGTCCTCCAGCCCGAGCGTCTCGACGAGGAGCAGGGCGAAGGCGGGGTCGTCGGGCTGCGTTTCATACTGAGTTGCGGCGTACTCGATGAGTTCATCTTGCGAGACGGAGGCCTCGCGCATCACGTCGAGCATCACGCGGTGGTTGGAGGCGTCGGTGGCGTTGGCGTCGATGAGCTGCTGAGCGCGGACGCGGGCGTCGTCGATTCGGCCGCGTTGGAGCAGCGAGGAGACGGAGCGCTGCTGCGCCTGCATAAGGCGAGGATCGTCAGGCGGAAGCAGTTCGGCGAGCTTCCTGGTGGCGGACTCCATCTCGAGCAGTTCGACGCCGCGCTCGCTGTAGAGTTCGATCAGAAGTATGAGCGGAGCGGGTTCGTCGGGTTTGAGGTTGTGGGCCTGCTGGGCTTGGTTGATGGCGGTGACGAGGTGTTGTTGGTTGGGCTCGGGGACGTTGCGTCGGGCGACGGCGAGGCGGTAGACGTTGCGCCAGTGCTCGGGCTCGGTTTTGTGGAAGGCGACGTAGCGCGAAAGGTGGGGCAGCGCTTCGGCGTATCGACCGCTTTCGTAGAGTTCGACGCCGCGTTCGATGCCGCTCTCGGCCTGCTTGAGCGCGTTGACCCTGTTGAGATAGCGACCGCCGACGAACAAGCCGCCGCCGACGACGGCGAGCACGAGCACGAGGACGGCGAGGCGGGTCAGTGTTCGCTGCGTCATAAGCCTCTCTCCATGATGGGACGCGCGGAGCGGATCGCTCGGGCGTCGAAGCGGGGACCGTGGCGGCGGCGGCGTCTACCCGCCTCTGCGGAGAAGCAGGTTCTTGATGGTCTGCACGATGATCCAGATGTCAAGACGCCAACTCTCGCGCTGCACGTACTCGAGATCGTACCTGATCCACTCCTGAAAGTCGGTCTCAGGCTCGCGTGTGCGTTTGACTTGCCAGAGGCCGGTGATGCCGGGCCGAACGCTGAGGCGGGCTTCGCGCCATGCCGGGCAATATTGGTTTTCTTTGTCGGGGCTGGGTCTCGGCCCGACGACGGACATGTGGCCCGCGAGAACGTTGAGGAACTGCGGGAGCTCGTCGATCTGAAATTTCCGGAAGAGCTTGCCGCTTTTGAGGACGCGCGGGTCGTCGTCGATCTTGAATTGCGGGCCGTCGACCTGGTTCCGCTTGATGAGTTGGGTCTTGATCGCCTCGGCGTCTTTGCGCATGGACCTGAACTTGAGGCAGGGAAAGTCTCGGCCGCCGAGCGTCTGCCGTCTGTGGGCGAAGAAGGGAGGCCAACCGTCTTCGATGCAGATGCAGGCGATGACGACGGGATAGATCGGCAGCGTGACGGCAAGGGCGGCGAGACTGAACGCGATGTCGAACGTCCTCTTGGAGATGCGGCGCAGCGGAGTCCGCGAGAAGCGTGGGAGTAGGCGAAAGTCCGGCAGCGAGGTCGCCTGCCAATCGATGGGCCCGGCGTCGATCGGATCGGTGTCGGGCAGCAGAGCCGGGCCGACGATGACGTCTTCGGATCGCACGCGCACACCGGCGCCGATCCAGACGGGGCCGACCACGCGCGCGCCGGGTTCGATGACCGACGATTCGTGCGCGACGACGCCGTGGTCGAAGATGAACGCGCCGGGGAAGAGCACCTCGGGCGTCGGCCAGTGGCGGAGCAGATGGCGGACGAACTCGCCGCGGTGTTGCTCGTCGTGACGGTCGAACACGATCCCGGGCGAGGTCGCGGGCGGGGGCGGGCTGTCGAGGCCGACTCGACGCTCGAGCGACTTCCAGACGAGAGGCTGATCCGGCAGCGCCGCCCAGGCTTCGGCGACCGAGCGGTCGGTGGTGATCCAGGCGCGGGTCGCGGCTCGGCCGCGCAACCGGTAGGCCCGACGGATCGCGTCGACGTCTCCCTCCGGATCGAGCAGCACGTTCTCTTCGTAGGGAGCGTGCCCGACGTCGTCGATGCGCAGCCGAAGCGATCGAGCCCGCAACCACATCAATCGGTTCACGATCGGCTTTGGATCGAACAGCAGCAACGCGTTCCGTGTGGTCAAAAGAAAGACGTTGGGCCCGTTCGGATCGACCGAGGACTCGCCTCTTCGGATGGCCTGCAATCCTCGCGAGGCCCAGTAGCGATCGTGGATCGTGCCCACGTTCGCGCCCCAGAGGGTGCGCGTCGCGGGCGCGCCGACAGCGGAGGCGCCGGAACGCGCCCGTCTCGCGGATTCGTGACTGGCTCGCGCTACGCCTGCCATTGGTATTAGCGTCACTCCGTAGACGTCTTCGCCGCGGGCTCGGAGGAGGCGAGACGGCCGACGCTTCGCGATCCGTCCTGCTGCGCCATCACGTCGGCTAACTGCAGACCCGCCCGCGAGGGTCTGCGCTTCTTCTTCGAGTCCGCGTCTTCGCGTCGCATGGAACGCGAGTTCAGCGAGCCCTGGCTGACGCTATGCGAGGCGTCCTGCGGTTCCGCCTTGTTGAATACGGCCCAGACACGGCGCACGCCGAGCCCCTCGAGACGATCGAGCATCGCGCGCACGAGCCGGTTCTCCGAGCCGCGGCTCACGACGGTCAGGACCGCATCGGCCTCGACGGCGACGAAGCCCGCCTCCAATGAGCCGAGGATCGGCCCCGTATCAACGACGATGACCTCGTACGCTTCGGCAAGTTCCGTCAGCGCACGCTTCAGCGACTCGCGACGCAGGCGCTCGGCGTGCAGATCGCGGCCCGCTGGGAGGATCCACAACTTATCGACGCCGCCGGACACGGGCTCCACCTCGCCGGCGTGGTCGGCGAGGACGGCTTCGCACAACCCCGCCTCTCCCTCGAGCCCCTGGTCGGTGGTCATGCCGTGACCGACGAAGTCGGCGTCGACGAGCAGCGTTTGATAGCCGGACTCGGCGAAAGACCGGCCGAGCGCCCGCGCGAGGTTGGTCTTGCCGTCCCCGGCCGAGGCGCTCGTGACGGTGAATACGCGGGCTCTGGAGGAGCGGCTTGGGTGATGCAGCATCAACGTGTTCCGCACGTGATGCACCGCCAGAGCCGCGAATTTCAGGCTTTCCGAGTCGCGTTGATTCAGCTTGGGGATCACGCCCACGAGCGGAGGCAGCAGGTCGGACGAAGAGAGTTCTTCGACGTAGCGGAAGCGGCGATCAAGCAGGCCCCAGAGGGTGACGAGCGCGACACCGAAGCCGAAGCCGGCTGCGCCGGCGGCGGCGGAGAACAGCGCGCGTTTCCCTCGTTCCTCTTCGGGGGAGGTCGGTTCGCCGCCGAGGCTGACGCGTTCGAAGCCGCGCGGGTTAGCCAGTTGTTCGAATTCGTACCGGTCAAGGATGTTGCGGACGTCGTTGAGGTTGGACGTCTTGATGCCGATCTCGGAGGTGAGACGCTCGACTTCGTTCAGCGTCGCGAGAAGCCGCTCGTCACGCAGCAACAGCTCGCGCTGCGCGACTTCGTACTCGTCTCGCTGCTCGACGAGTTGCTCGCGGCTGAGCGCTTCGATGCCGAGTTCCTCAGCGGAGACGACGATGTCGCCCTCGGCGATCCGCTGGCGGACCTCCGCGGCGGTCTGAGCGATGGCGTTCTCGATCACTTCGAGCGTGGGCGTAAGGCGCCTGATCTCGGGGTGGGCCTCGCCGACCGTTTGGCGGAGTTCTTCGAGGCGGAGTCGGAGGCGGTCGCGCTCGCCGATGTAGCGGCCGAGTTGAGAGTCGAGCTGGGCTAAGCGATCGAGGGCGATCTGCGAGACGTCGATTCCTTGATCGTTCTCGTCGACGGGTGATGCGTCGATGCGCTCGATCTGTGCGTCGACCTGCTCGATGGCGCTGGCGATCTGATTGCGGCGTTCGACGATCGCGCGGTATTGCTCGTCGAGGTCTTCGACGGTGCCGTACTCGCGAAGGATGCCGCTGCGTTCTTCGCGGAGGCCGGAGATCTCGACTTCGAGACGCTCGCGGCGTTGCCTCAAAAGTCCCGCACGTTCGGCGGCGGAGAGGCTTTCAGCTTCTTCGGAATAGCGGAGATAGGCCTCCATGACGGAGCCGACGATCTCCTGAGCCATGGGCGGCTCCTGGTGTCTGGCGGCGATCGTGATGACCGAGGCGTTGCGCGGATGGGAGACGTCGATCGCCTGACGGAGCTGGCGGCGCCCCTCGTGTCCTGTCGGCCAGCCCAATTCGGCCAGACCGAACTCCTGGATCGCGAGGTTGTGGATGCGCTCGTTCTGCCGGAGGTATTCGATCTGCGTGGCGATGAACCCACCGACGCCCTCGCGCATCTCGAACGCTCCGAGGTCCTCATAGAGGAGCGTCTGTCGTTCCGGTGCGACCTCGATGATGCCGCGCGAGACATACTTCGGCACGTAGGTCGTGAAAACCGCGAGGCCGGCGCCGACGGCGAGAATCAGACCGAGCACGGCGGCCACGATGTAGCGCCCGCGGAGCGCGCGGTGGACCAGCAGCAGCGGATTGACGGCCGGACCGTCGTCGCCCGGAGCCGGGGCGGCCCGGTCGGCGTAACCCTGGGTGTCGTAGCGGCGTTCGATCTCGCCGTTGACCGCATGGCCGTTCTCGTTCTTACTCGCCATCGGTCACTCCTTCCATGATCGTGCGCACGGTGGGCTCGATTTCTTCGATCAGCAGGCGCACGATCGTTTCGTTCGGGTCGAGCGGCCTCGACGAGAGAATCTGGATGTTCGCCGCGCCCAGGTTGGCGACCCGACGGCTGCGAGACATCTCGTTCACCCCCTGCGTGTCCGGCTGAAGCAGCCCGGCCTCGTTCGGCGTGGCAAAAAAATTGATCACGTTCAGCGCCTGGACCGATTCCGTCGCCGAGTCGAACCGCGTAAAGCGGTACCGCGTGGCGGGCATCGGTCGGCCCTGGAACTCGATCTCGATCGCCTCACGGTCGGTCTCCGCTTCGTAGCCCCAGCCCGCGTTGGGATAGCAGCGGGGGGGATAGTGACCGATCATGTCTTTCGTGTTCTTGCAATGCACGATCAGCAGCTGGACGACCTCCCCGGTGTCGATGTTCTCATAGCGTCGCTGCAGAACCGCGTTGGGCGAGAGCAATTGCTGAGCCGCCGGTTGAATCGCGACGTCCTGACCCGACCAGGGTCCGACGACCCGCGGGATTTCTTCGACGTGCGCCGCCACCGCGTCGTGGTAGGCCTCGATTTTCTCGGACGAGGCGCCGCCGCCTCGGAACGAGGCCCACGCGACCATGAGCAGGAGGGCCGTGAACGTCGGGATCAGGTACGCCTGGATGTCGTGGGTTCTTTTGGTCATGTCGTTCAGGCCCTTGCCACCTTGATCGGGGCGATCGGAACCTCAAGCCAGCGGAGCAGCGCGAGAAACGCCCAGAGCACCGCGAGGGCGACCAGCAAGGCCGCCCAACCGCTTACATCGTGGAAGAGCTTCGCCGTGTCCGCTTCGGTGTATCCGTACATGAGGGTAGTCGGCGCGAGCCGCAAGACGTTCACGGCGAGGGCGACCAGCGGGCTCGCCGCCAGAATGAGCACGCGCACCCAGTTGCGCATGGGGACCGAGAACACGAAGGCGTAAGAAACGAGCGCGAGGGCGGAGACCATACGCATGCCGTTACAGGCTTCGGCGATGCCGACCTCGACTCCGTTGATGAGCAACTGATTGCCCGCTCGCTCGATGGGAAACTGCAGCATGCCGAGCGTCCACTCGGTGATCTGGGCGGAGGCGTTCTGCAGCGGGAGGGCGATGTCCTGCCGGAACATGCCCGGCACATGCAGCAAGAAGATCATCGCGCCGAACGACGGATAGAGATGAGCGGCGAGGCGGACGCCGATGATGGAGAGGATCGCGCCAACAAGCAGGAAGATCGCGCCGAGTTGCTCGAAGACCTCGAAGAGGTTGCGTTCGCCGAACCACATGAGCCCGATCCCAGCGAGAGCGACGGCGGGACCGGCCCACGACCACCGCGGCCCGACGAAGCGGAAGCGGTCGCGCCGCAGCCAGGCGAGCCAGACGACTACCAGCGGAGCGATGAGGACGTGCGACTGTTCTTCGTCCTCGATGCCGACGGTCATGATGGAGGCCCAAACGTGCCAGGCCGCGCCGATCGCAAGAGCGACAAGCATGGAGAGCAAGAGCCCGTCCGAGAATTTCCAGCGTCGTCGACCGCTCATGCCCGCTTTCTCCAGATCCGAGTTGCTGGTTCATCCGCCACAACGCCGCGCGATGTGACGACGCTGTCGACGACGGCTTCGCCGGCCCGAACGAGCGCTCCCGGGAGGAGGATCGACCGAGCGACGACGGCGCCTTCTTCGACGCGAGCGTCCGGCATGACGAGAGAGCGGAGCAGGGTCGCGTTGTCGGCGACTTCGCAGCCGGGCGAGGCCACGGAGGTGTGTTTCGCGCCGGCGTCGGTGGCGGATTCGGGCCTCGCACCGTAGCGGCCCCCGTCGTCTCGGTCGTCTTCGCGTTCGCTGACGGAAACGGCGAGCGCGCGCACGAACTGTTCTCGTGTTCGAACGGGCATGCCGCCCGGGCCGGTCATGGGCCAGCCGCGGACGCGCCCGCCGCGCTCGCGAACTTTGGCGAGCAGTTGCTCTTTTAAATCGAGAAAGCCGGAGCGTGGTACGAGCGCGAGCGCTTCTCGGGAGAGGACGTAGACGCCGGCGGGCGTACCGTCGGGATTGACGCCGAGGGTGGCCCAGGCGCGGGAGTCGAGATGATGCTCGAGGATCGGGGCGATGGATCCGGACATGAAGCGGACCGCTTCGACGGCGAGCACGGCCCGCCAGTGCGGCTGTTCGAGGCAGAGGTCGCGGATGGCGCCGGCGGGGCCGCGGAAGGCGTCGGCTTCGCGGCGCACTTCGACCGCCTCGCGGCGTTCGGCGGCGATCGAGCGCACGTCGGCGGTGGGTCCGCTGGGCGAGTGAAGCACCGATAACGGGACGGGTTCGCTGTCGAGCGGTCGGAGTTCTTCGAAGCGGTCCAGCCAGTGGTCGAGGAGGCTGACGCCGGGTCGGATGTGGAGGTCGAGGACGTGGCGGTCGCAGGCGCGCTGCAGCGGGGACGGTTTGAGACCGCCTGCGAGCAGCACGCCCACCACGCCTGTTGGCTCCGCTGAGTCCGACACGAATCCTGCTTTCCGCCGCGCGACGCGCCGAGGGCGCCTCGTGGGCTCTTCACTCCTTCGGCTCGATCCGCCCGGGGCCGCATCTTGCGGTGGAGGTGGATGGAGCGTTGCGCACCTACGACGCACACGCGCCGCGCGTTCGGTCGCCGAGCGTCCGATACTGCGAACAGTTTATCCGATCATCGGCCGAACCCCGTGCGGCGCTTTGGCTTATGCGCGGATGAGGCGGTCGCCCATGCCCTCAGCGAAGGGGCGCATGGCGTCCCGCGTGTCGACGACGAGCTTCGCGTGCTCGGCGATGAGGCCGTAATCGACGGTTTCGTGGGCGGTGGAGATGACGACGGCGTCGGCGCCGGCGACGGATTCGGGGGTGAGTCCGGTGCTCGTCATGCCGAGGTCGTGGCGACGCATGGGCCAGGTGCGCGGTACGTACGGGTCGTGGTAGGTGACCCTGGCGCCGAGGCGCTCGAGGAGGGCGATGATCTCGAAGCTGGGCGATTCGCGGACATCGTCGACGTTGGCCTTGTAGGCGAGGCCGACGATGAGGACGCGGCTGCCGTTGACGGGCTTTTTGTGGTCGTTGAGGCCGAGTTGGAGCCGCTCGACGACGTAGGCGGGCATGGCGTGGTTGACGTGTCCGGCGAGTTCGATGAAGCGGGTAGGCCTGCCGACTTCTTTGGCTTTCCAGGCGAGGTAAAAGGGGTCGATGGGGATGCAGTGTCCGCCGAGGCCGGGTCCGGGGAAGAAGGGCATGAAGCCGAAGGGTTTGGTGCTGGCGGCGCGGACGACTTCCCAGACGTCGACGTTCATCTCGGTGAGGAGGACCTTGAGTTCGTTGACGAGAGCGATGTTGACGGCCCGGAAGACGTTTTCGAGGAGTTTGGCGGCTTCGGCAACCTCAGCGGACGAGACGGGCACGACCTGTGCGACGGCGGAGGCGTAAAGCGCTTCGGCGAGGGTGGTGGAGGCTTCGTCGACGCCGCCGACGAGTTTGGGGATGGAAGCCGTGGTGTGGTCGGAGCCTGGGTTCTCGCGTTCGGGGCTGAAGGCGAGGAACCAGTCCCGGCCCAGTGTTGGGGCGGTTCTGCCGGCACGGCGGGCGCCGCGTTCGATGGATCGGCGGAACTCGTCGCGGGTCGTTCCGGGATAGGTGGTGGACTCGAGAACGACGAGCTGACCGTGGCGGAGCGAGCGGCCGATGGCTTCACCCGAGCGTTCGACGTAGGAGAGGTCGGGCTCGTGATGGGGCCCGATGGGGGTTGGGACGCAGACGCAGATGGCGTCGGCTTCGGCGAGGCGTTCGAAGTCGACGGTGGCGCCGAAGCGGTCGCTTTGGGCGAGCGAGTCGGCGAAGGCGTCGCCGAGGTGTTTGAGGTACGGCTCGCCGCGTTCGAGTTTGACGACTTTGTCGGGATCGGTGTCGAAGCCGAGGACGCGGGCGCCGGACGCGTGGAGGGCGCCGGCGAGCGGGAGGCCGACGTATCCCATGCCGACGACGCCGGCGGTGAAGTCGCGGCTCCGAAGCTTGGCGAGCAAGGAATCGATGGAGTCGGCGGCGTGTTGCGAGGCCGGTTCCTGCGTGGCGTCGTTCGAGGGAGGCGAAGCGTTCACAGGGAGCAGGGTATCAGCACGGCGAGCGGTAGCGTGGGAACCGGGAGCGGTTGGTCGTGGGCGATCAGGCGTCCCGGCCCTGGCAGAAGTCGCGGATGAAGGCGACGAGACGCTGCCGGGATTCGGGCGGTTTGAGAAGCGAGGCGCGCCGCGGAGCGGGCTCGCGCGGCGTCGCGTCGAGGACGGCGAAGAGCTGGTCATCGGTTTCGGCGACGTGCATGGGGTAGCGGCGGCCGAGTTCGGCGCAGGTGGCGACTTGGTGGTCGTTGCGGTGCTCGCCGAGGGAAGCGCGGCGCGGCATGACGCAGACGGGGACGCCTCGTTCGAGGGCTTGGGTGATCGTGCCGATGCCGGCGTGGGCGACCATAAGCGAGCAGGCGTCGAGGCGATCACGGAACTCGGCGCCGGTCATTTTGCGGGCGAAGTTGACGTGAATCGGCGGGGCGCCGTCCGGGCCGATCTGGGCGAAGACCTCGTCGCCGCGGCCCGACCGCTCGGCCCAGCGGTCCACGGCGGAGACGAGGCGGTCGAAGGGCAGTTGCATGCCGACGGTGAGGAAGATCACAAAACGGCTCCGCGGTGGAGAACGTCCTCTCGTTCGGCGACGTGCTCCCACTGCGACGCGACGCGGGTCGCGTGCTGTTTAGCGAGACGGCCGGAGCGCGAGAGTTCTTCGGCGTTGGCGATGGAGTCGACCCAGAGCGAGCGGGCACGGACAAGCTTGGCGAAGCGGACGGCGAAGTAGCCCGGAGCGGCGCCGGTGGTGACGATGACGTCGGGCCGGACCCGGAGCACGAGAAGCAGGACCTGAAGCATCATGGCGGCCATCTTGAACTTGGTCCACGCGTTGGCGTCGAGAACGATGGAGAGCTTGGCGTTGGGAGGTAGCTGCTCGCGCACTTCGGCGTTGGTCGAGGCGAAGCGGACGTCGCAGCCTTCGAAGGCCTCGGAGAGACGGCGGAGCTGCTCCCAGTGACCGCCGGCGGAGGCGATGGCGAGGACGCGGGGAGCGGCCACGTTAGGCTTTCCGTGTGTTGAAGATTCGTGGGAACCGGTCATGCCGCGGCGTCCTCCGCGGTGATCGACGCGTGCTTCGGCGTCGACTTTCGGGAGAAAATGCCGAGGTCGGCGAGTCGACGGAGCACGAGGTCGGCTTTCGCTTCCCATGTTTGGTCTTCGACGCGGCGGCGGCGGCGTTCGGGATCGCTGGGCTGCTCGATGGCCCGGGTGATCGCGTCGGCGAACGTTCGCGCGTCGGCGGCGACGTCGACGAACCCGTCGTAGTGCGAAAGCTCATCGAACCAGGTCGAAACGATCGGTCGGCCCGCGGCGAGGTACTCCTTGAGCTTGACGGGGTTGCAGGCCTTGATCCAATCGCTCATGTTCCACGGCATGATGAGCACGTCGGCGGCGGCCATGTAGTCGGCGACTTCGTCGTAGGGCTTGCGTCCGAGGAGCGTGACGTTGTCGAGGCGGCACCAGTCTTCGGGTAGGGAGCATCCGCCGACGAGGAAGAAGCGGACGTGGGAGAGTCGTTGGGCGACGTCGAGGAAGAGCGGTGGGTCGAAGGTGTGGGCGTCGATGCCGCCGATGAATCCGACGCGGGGCCGGGGTATGTCGCGGACGTCGGCGGGTGCGGTGTTTTGCGGGTCGGCGTCGGCCGCGCGGCCGGCTTGGGCGAAGCGGGCGAAGTCGACGCCGTGATCGACGTAGAGGACGCGGTCGGACTCGCCGCCGGCCTCGGCTTCCATGAGGGCGCGGGAGCAGTAGAGGGTGACGTCGGCGCGTTCGGCGAGGAGGTGGTGGCAGCGAATGAGTTCGCTTCGGTCGGCGCCGGGAAAGTCTTCGTGGCGGTCGGTGCGTTGGTAGACGAGACCGGCGGCGCCGCGGTCGAGCATGGTGACGGCGGCGTCGGCGGCGGTGGGCGTGACGACCCAGACGAGAGGACGGTGGATGCCGAGTTTGCGAGCGGCGAGTTTGACCTGGGTCGGCAGGAGCTTGCCGGTCAGCGCCATGCCGGTGCGTCCCGGGACGACGAAGGGGCTGGACACGCCCCAGCGGTCGTCGATTCGGGTGAAGCCCTTGGAGATGGACTTGAGCTTGCGCGCGACGCGTCTGAAGAACATGCCGCCTTCGCCGATGGAGGGCATACGGACGCCGATGGAGTTGACGTAGAGGACGGGGGCGTGGTCGGCGAGCCGCTTCATCATCTGGAAGTCGAAGTGTCCGCGGTTGTGGTACCACCAGTCGCCGCCGCCGAAGCAGACGACGCCGTCGAAGGGGCGTTCAGCGGGAGCCGCGTTTCCAGCGGGGCGGTCGGTCATGCGGAGACGGTTTCGTCGATGGTCTTGCCGAAGCCGCCGTAAGCGACCCACGACTTGGTGAGCCCGTACATCTTCTCGCCCCAGACCTCGGCGCCGGGGAAGAGTCGGCGCATCTCGCGTCCCGTGAGGAGTCTGACCTCTTTGACGGCGGCGGCGGCTTTCTGGCGATCGGGTTCGGGTCCGCGCCAGCCGCAGCGTTTGCGACGGATGAGTTCGATGCGCGCCGATTCGGGGAGCCATTGCCAGCCGACCATGTGAAAGTGGGGCTCCATGGGGAACCAGTAGTTCGGAGTCTGCACCCAGAACGCGCCCGCGACGCGGCGGGTTTCGTCGGCCATTTTCTTCTGCGCGTCGTAGGTGAAAAGGTGTTCGATGACGGAGTTGGAGAAGGCGACGTCGAAGGCGCCGTCGGAGAACTCGTGCATGTCGGTGGCGTCGCCGACGACGACGCGGAGGTTCTCGAAGGCGCTGTCCTGGGGCATGAGGTTGAGGACGGTGACGTCGAAGTCGGGATTGTCGGCCCAGCCGCGGTTTTGCCAGAAGTCGAGCGTGCCGCCGATGTCGAGGAGTCGGACGGGTCGCGGCGCGTCTTGGAGGAGCTCGAGGAAGAGCTGAAAGCGGCGGCTGCGCATGCGGTTGCTAACGCTGTTGGGGTCTTTCCAGTTAGCCGCTTTCCGCATGCCGAGCATGGCGTTCCTTTCGCGTCTTCGGGTCGTCAGGCGATGTGAAGATCGGTCGTTGGGCTGGGCGGCATTATGCCGACCAATCGCGTCTCGTGGTCCAGACGCGCATCCAGGCGGCGGCGCTGTCGGCGAAGGACGGTCGGCGGCGGACTTTGGAGGCGAGGGTGTACAGGCCGCCGCGAACGAGCGAGTGGAGGCGGAGCATGGCCACGCCGTAGGCGGCGAGCGGGCGGGGCCAGTGTCGGCGGAGGAGGAGCGATTTGGCGCGGAAGAGCCGAATGACTTTGTCGGCCCGGACGGTTTCGGACGCGCCGCCGTAATGGACGATGGTGGCGTCGGGCGTGACGACGGGATCGGCGCCGAGCTTGCGGGCGCGGAGGCAGAGGTCTGCTTCTTCGCCGTACATGAAGAAGTCGGAGTCGAAGCCGCCGAGATCTTGCCAGAGCGGCGCATCGATCAGGAAGAAGCAGCCCGAGACGATGTCGACGCGGCGGACGGAATCGCGCTTCCAGCCGCCGAGACCCTCGGGGTTGAGCAGTTTCGAGTTGGGGAAGAAGGCGTTGGCGCCGAGGGCTTCGGCGGTGACGCTCCAAAGCGTTTGCCGTCCCCAGCAGGAGGCGGGGTTGAGCGAGCCGTCGGCGAAGACGGTGCGGCCGCCCCAGATGCGGGCGTCGGGACATGCGTCGGCGAAGGCGGCGAGGCGGTCGATGGCGTTGTCGAGGACGACGGTGTCGGGGTTAAGCAGGAGCAGTCGGCGGCCTGAGGCGTGGACGGCGGCGGCGTTGTTGCCGCCGGCGAAACCGAGGTTGTCGGTCGAGCGGATGAGCGTGAAGCCTTCGCGGTCGGCGAACTCGGCGTCGATGGCGTCGGCCGAGCCGTCGGAGGAGGCGTTGTCGAGAACGATGAGCTCAAAGGAGGCGCCCTCGGTCTGCTCGTAGACGGAGCGGATGCACGCGAGGGTCATGTCGCGGGTGTTGTATGAGACGACGATGATGGAGAGGTCGAAGGCGCTCATCGTCGGATCATCCTTGGCTATCGGTCGCGGCCCGGAGGCGGCGGTCGAGTTCGCCGGGGGCGGGCGCGCGCTTTGTGAGCCAGCGGCTTTGGCGGGCGGCGGGCGTGCGTGCGTGACGGAGTCCGGTGCGGCAGAAGCCGTCGACGCCGGCGGAGCTGCAGGCGGCGAGCGTGACGAACCAGAGATATTCGATCTGTCCGAAGTAGCTGACGCCGATGAAGCAAACGCAGTGAACGAAGATGCTGCCGCCGACGCCCCAGAGGAGGGCTTTGTCGGCGGTGGTTTCGGCGCGGCGTTGGGCGTAGGCGAGGTTGAGACCGGCGAGGAGGATGATGAGGCAGAAGAGGATGAGGCGCCAGACGCCGCCGCGCACGCCTTCGAAGATGTACTGGTTGGTGATGTCCCAGGTCTGGTAGTGCTCGCTCCAGTGTCCGGTGCTGGTGGTGCCGACGAGCCACCATTCATTGAAGCGGCGGATGGAGGCGTCGATGAGGACGAAGCGGTGGTAACCGGTGGATCCACCGACGGCGGAGACGCGTGAGACGAGGTGCCAGACGGGGGCTTCCATGACGATGTGGAGGGCGGTGAGGGCGAAGGGCGCGCCGATGAAGGCCCATCGCATGTAGTGCCGGAAGGGCCACCAGACCCAGAATCCGACGGCGGCGACGACGCCGAGGAGCGGCGTGGAGGAGGCGGTGGCGCCGACGATGAGGAGGGCGGCGAAGGTGGCGGCGATGAAGACGGTGCGTCGCCGTCGCTCCCAGACGCCGGCGATAAAGATGGGGAGGAGGGCGGCCCAGAAGACGCCAGCGAGGATGGCGTGGGCGAAGGCGCCTTGGCAGCGGAGTCGGCCGTCGCGGACCCAGGTGATCTCGCGGACGCCGCCGAAGACGGCGAAGAGATTGCGCTGGGTGGAGAGTTCGTTGAGGAAGAAGAGGCTGACGACGAGGCCGATGCCAGCGGCGATGTAGGCGAAAGCGCGGAGGTCGCTGATGTGGCGGATGAGCAATCTTCCGACGAAGTAGGCGCCGAGCGCGTCGACGAGGCGGCCTGCGGAGTAGATGCTGGCGGCGACGTCGCCCTGCTGGACGACGTAGACGAGGGCGCCGACGAAGGCCCAGATGACGAAGGTGACGTCGAGTTTGGTGGGTTTGAAACCTTTGATCTCGCCACGGGTGATGACGCGGGCCATGCCGATCATGACCATGATGCGGAGGAGGGTGAAGTCGAGGCCGGCGATGACGATGCGCTGGGCCGAGGGCATGAAGCAGATGAGTATGAGAAGCGGAAGCATGGCGTTGCGGCGGGGCGCGAGGAACATCCAGAGCCCCAGGGCGACGACCGAGGCGGCGCCGACCGGGTGCAGCGTGGTGGCGTTGTGATGTTCGTATGAGAATTGGCTCGCCAGCACGTCGATCATCAAGCGGCCCCCCCGTCGGCGAACACGTCCGCTTCAGCTTTGAGGCGCTTGCGTTTGATGCGTTTGAGGGTGCCGATGACGGATTGGAGCTTGGACTTAGCGTCGAGGTGGGCGTTCCAGAATCTTCGCGTGGGGAAGCCTTGGTAGTCGGGTCGCGGGGCGCCGGCGAGGCGGAGGGCGAGGAGTTGGCCGAACAGTCGGCCGCGGGTGCTGAGCAGATTCTCCTGGGAACGCGGGAGGAGGGAAGCGTCGCGTGTTTCGAGGACGACGGCGCCGGCTTCGGCGGCGGCGTGGAGCACGCGGCGGCCGCGCTCGGTGCGGGCGACGATGAGCGACTTGCCCGGCTCGCCCGCCTCGACCGGGCGGTACCACGGGTCGCCGACCGCGATGTCGGCGAACTCGCCGGTGTGGTCGGGGCAGATGTAGCAGCGCCATTGGCGGTGCCGCTGGAGGAAGTCCCACGATTCCGCGTAAGTCAGTTGTTTCTCGTGGGCGTTGTCGTCGGTATCGGTCCAGCGAACGGTCCACATGCCGGGCCAGCCGTTGCCTCGATAGCGGAGCGATTTGATGGAGTCGGGGTCTTCGACGCCGACTTTCTTGAGAAGCATCCGCGTGGCGTTGGTGGAGGGCGTGCCGGCGCAGAAGAAGGCGATGTTGAGCCCGAGCTTGTCGGCGAGAGCGGGGCGCTTGCGGGCGAGCGCGGCCGTGGCGGCGGCGTCGCAGGGCTTGCCGATGAACACGCACGGCGCCGGGGCGGCTTCGATCCACGGCAGGCCTTCACAGGGGCTGGCGGGCGCGTAGCGGGAGCCGGTCCGCGCGAGCAATTCGTCGCGGGTGCTGCTGAGGACGGTGGTGTTGAGATAAGGCTTGTCGTCGCGCGGCCCGGTGTGGAGCACGCCGTGCATGCCCTCGCGCTCGAGACAGTGGAGAGCGAGGGCGGTGGCGGCGCCGCCGCTGCTGCCGGCGAAGCGAATATCGGGATCGGCGGCGTACCCCTCCCAGACTTCGAGGACGGGGCCCCACGCGGGGCGCAGATCGGCGTCGTAGGCCGGGTCGGACTCGTCGAAGGTGTGTTCGAGGCGGACGCCCGGGCAGAGGTCGAGGTCGGGGTCGGCTTGGCCGTTCGTTGGGTCGGCGTCGGCTTTCGAGAAAGGACGGCGGCCGAAGGCGGGCGCGTCGCGCATCTCGTAGCGGTCGGGGTCGGCGGCGGCGCAGGCGCCGCAGCCGCAGCAGAGTTGCTGTTTGGCGACGTCTTCGAATGTCAGAATCGGCAACCGCATGTCGCTGTGTATTGACTCATTATTTCCGCGCTGTCGCAAGAACCAGCCCGTTCGCGAGCGACGGGCGATGTTTGGCGAGCAGCGTTGCCAGTCGAGAGGCGTTGCCGAGCGGCACGTGCCGGACGGCGGCGACGCGCAAGCCCGCGTCGGTGAGTTGGTGGCGCAGCCAGCGACCGCTGGCCGGGTGCGTTGCGGATTCGTGGAAAGAGCGTATGCGGGCGGCCGGCTCGCGTGCCGCCTCGCGTCTGGACCGGAGGGAAGTCGTGTTGGGAGTGGTGGCCACGACAAATCCCCCGTCGCGCAGAACGACGCGAGCTACAGCGAGGACGTCGGCTGGGTTCTCGACGAGGTGCAGCACGCTTTCCATGAGCACGGCGTCGAAGGCGCCTTCGCCGAGCGCGTCCGTGAGGCGATCGAGCGGGCCGTGGACGACCTCCATGCCGCGACGCTCGCAGCAGCGGCCGAGGACGGCGTCGACGGGAACGACGGTGACGTCGGCGCCGTCCGCGAGAAGCGGCGCTTCCAGTTCCCCCGCCCCGGCGCCGATCGAGAGCACACGCTTCGCGCCGGCAAGCGTTTCGGTCACTTCCGTCAGCGGCGGCCGATGGACGTGCTTCGCGTGCACCGCTTTCGGGAGGTCGGGTTCGACCCGGATCAATGTGTCGCTCGGCAGTTCGCCGCGGCGGACCGCGTGCAGCGCTTCGACCTGTGTATCGAGTTCGTCGAGCGTGACGCCCATCTTGCCGAGATACTTGTTGGGCATGTGGTGGAGGAGGACGTCAAGGAGTCGGTCGATCGGCAGCAGGCGAGTGAGCCCGCATTGGGTGTAGATGTCGGTGGCGGCGGACTCGAGCATGTGGAGCCGGCCTTCGTGGGGCTGGACCAAGAAGCCGCCCGAGTCGATGGCCCGACCGAGTTGGTCCTGCGTCACGATGAAGAATGCTGAGTGGGGGTTGGAGTGCTGCGCGAACCATTCGCCGCCGCGTTGGACGACGGTGTGCGGCAGCCAACGGAAGAAGGAGTGGATGGTCGAGACGGTTCGCGTACCGTCGGGCGATTCTTCGTATCGGACGAAGCCCGCGATTTCGTCGGGGTTCAGCTTGGCTTGCGCGTCGAAGAAAGCGTCGATCTGCTGCGGGCGGGCGAGCGTGTCGTCTTCGGAGTAGACGAAGGCGTCGTAGTCGCCGCGGCGTTCGGCGAAGAGTTCGCGGTGCGCGAAGGGAAGCGAGCGAGGATTCTCGGATGGAACGCCGACGCGGACTTCGACGTGCGGGCCGAGGTCTTTGGGGATGTTGGAGAGCGCGACGATGTCGACGTCGTGCGGCATGGAACGCCACGTCTCGACGATGGCGTCGAGATATTGGCGGTTGCCTTGGCCGTGGTTCGCGATGGCGACGAGGAGCTTCATGCGGCGGAGGCTCCGGAAGTTGATGACGCTGCGGAGCGCGCCTCGCCGAGCCGAAGAAGGGGTCGGGCGGCGGCGGGCGCCAACGCGATGAGCAACGCCTGAAGCTTCTGACGCGTCGGCGGTTTGAGAGCGAGGGCGCTACGGGCGATCGATCGAGCTTCGCGATAGCGGCCGACTCGGATGAGCGAGGCGGCTTCCCGGGCGAGGAAGTAGCCGTGCAGGCGGTGTAACGAGGCTTGCGATTCGGCGTCGAGATCGGCGGCGTGGGCTTCCATCTCGTCGAGGATGCGGAGCGTGTAGCCGCGTAGCTCGCGGGTATACGCGTCGTCGCCGACCAGGGAGAGCTTGACGGCGTCGCGATCTTCGCGTCGGAGCGCGAGCACCTCCGGTACGACGGCGATCGGAAACCGCCGCGCGATGCGGAACAGGACGAGCGTGTCTTCGGCGATGCGGAACGCGGGATCGAATCCGCCCGCCGAAGCGAGGGCGTCGCGACGGACAAGCCAGGTGGGCAGCCAGATGCCGTGCCCGCCGAGTCGGGTGAGGGCGATGATGTTGCGGTCGGCGCCGGCCGGTTCGGCGAGGGCCGCTTTCGTTTGTTCGGGAAGTCGGCCTTGCTGGGGCGAGTCGTTCCACGCCCAGTCAGTGGCGAGGAGGACGGCCTCGGGATGCCGAGCGAGGAGCGTTCGTTGCCGTTCGATACGTTCGGGCGACCAGACGTCGTCGGAATCGAGGAAAGCGATCCAGTCGTGTGCGGCTTCGGCGACGCCCCGGTTGCGGGCGGCGGCGACACCCGCGTTTTCCTGTGTGACCACGCGGATCGCGTCGCCGAACATGGCGAGTCGCCGCGGCGTGTCGTCGGTCGAACCGTCGTCGACCACGATCACTTCGTCGCACCGCGACGTCTGAGCGAGCACGGAGTCGATCGCCTCGACCACGCGGTCGGCGCGGTTGTAGGTCGGGATCACCGTCGAGATGTGGACGTGTTCGCTCATGAAGTCGCGTCGGATTCCCGCGCAGATGCGGTGGGACGGTCGCGCATCAGACTACCTGACCCGGGTTTGCTGCACCGCACGATGGGTCGCTTCGAGATACGCGCGTCCCCAGCGGCTGCAGGGCTCGAGGTGGGCGCCCTCGGCCCACTCGTTCCAGGCGTCGACGAACACGAAGCCGGGTTCGCCGTCGATGGGGCGGGCGCGATTCAATCGGTCGGCGAGCCAGTCACCGTAGACGGGCGGGCTCTCGTCGATCATGACGACCGCGCCCTTCTTCCGGCGAACCGAGTTGTCCCAGCCCGGGAAGACGCACTCGAAGCGTGGATAATCAGTTGGCGGATCGTCCCGAAACGCCTCGACGACGTCGGGGTACCGCAGCACCCAGTGATCGCGGAAGGCGCGGTTGGTGAGCCCGAGCCGGCGTGAGACTTTCCAGGCGAGCGAGCTTCGCACGGCCGGGATGCGGAGTTCGTCCAGCCGGGGGTGGAACTCGACGCCGGCGTCGAATCCGTCGCCGCGGGGGTCGCCGCGGTCCTGTTTCGATTTCTCGACGCGGCAGAGGAACATCTCCCCGACGCCCTCGGCCTCGGCGACGCGACGCCAGATGTCGAGCGTGCGCGGTGGGTTCGGCAGTGCGGAGGCCCGGTAGAGAAGAAAGAGCGGTCGCCCGTTCACGCGGATGTATCTCGGGTCGCGGAAAAAGCGGCACAGGTGGCGGAAGTGAGCCTCGTCGTCGGCGTCGGAATAATCCTGCTCGATCAAAACTTCCTGTTCAAGACCGTCCCAACGACGCGTCCAGTTCTCGTTCGCCCAACACAGGCAGAAGGGAAAATCCGGTTCTCCCGAGGCGAGGACATCTTCGGCGGGCCGCTCGAGAAGACGCTTGCCGGCGAACCAGTAGTGGTAGTAGCAGAACCCGTGCACGCCATAGTCGCGGGCGAGCTCCGCCTGACGGGCACGGGCTTCGGCGAGGCGAAGGTCGTAGAAACCGAGGTCGGCGGGCAGCCGCGGTTGATAGTGACCCGAGAACAGCGGGCGTCCGCGGGCGACGTTCGACCATTCGGTAAACCCGGGTCCCCACCACACGTCGTTCTCGGGGATGGGGTGGAACTGCGGAAGATGGAACGCGATCACACGCGGCGACTGGTCCTCGATCTCGCGGTTTGGCGTCTGAAGCTCGGCATGGGCTCGAAGCATGGGCGGCGAATTCTCCTGTGTGGGCCCGAGGACGACGGCGACGCAGGGCGAGACCGATCACGCCCCAGCCGGTGCGCTTCACCCTCTATCGGGCCTTGCGGCACGCCGCTCCAGCGGTTCGCTCGATCCGGCGGTGTCGGTCCCGGACCTATCGTGAGCGGGCCTCGAGCATGGGCGCGAGCGTTTCGCGGACGCGCTCGGCTTGCGCGTCGGTGCTGAGCCTGCCGGCGAAGTATCGGCGTCCGGCGTCGCGCAATTGCTGCCGCAATTCGGCGGAGTCGATGAGCCGAACGCAATCAGCCGCAAAGACGTCGGGGGTGTCCGCCAGCAAGAGTTCACGACCGGAGGTGACCTCGTAGCCGAACGCGCCGAGGGTCGTGCTCAGCACCGGCACGCCCCGCGCGAAGGCCTCGGCGATTTTCACCCGCGTGCCGGCGCCCACATGGACTGGCACGACAGTAAGCGCCCAAGCGGCCATTTCCTGCTCCGTGTCGTCCACATAGCCGAGCACGTCGACGTTCGGCGCCGCGGCCCAGGACGGGTCGCAGTCGGCGCCGACGATTCGAAAGCGAGCCCGGGGATGGCGGGTCAGCACCTCACGCCAGATATGGTCGAGGAACCACTGCACGCCGTTGCGGTTCGGCTCGTACGACATCTTGCCGATGACGCCGACGTACGGCGCGCCGGGGTCCAGCGGCGGGATCGTCGGCACGTCGGCGAATCCGTTGGGGATGGCGACGGTGCGGTCCGGATCGGGCGATCTGGCGCGGTCGCGTTCGCTGCAGACGACGAGTCGATCGAACCGCTCGGGCAGCCGGCTCTCGCGGCGCGTCCACATCGAGGCTCGATAGCGCGCGAGCAGGCGACCGCGGAAGCGCGCGGCGTCGTCCGCCTCGGTCACAAAGTACTGGCTGGTGAAGTCGTCGACGTCGAGCACGGAGCGAGGCCAGCGCCAGCGGCGGTACGCGTTCGCCAGACGGATCGTGTGGACCCATGTGACGTCCGCATCGTCGACGAGGGTGTGGAGTTTGTGCCGCGCCGCTTCGGCGGCGGCATGACCGCCGGTGTTCATCTCGCGCGAGTCGAAGGCGTGCCGGAGGCGGGCTCGCGGGCCGCGGACGGGCGTCGAGGCGAACTCGTCGACGCGAGCGACGTCGAACTCCCGCTCGGTCGCGCGGCGTGACGCGCGGCACGACGCGTCGACGCGACCGATGACGAGCCGGACGTCGCCGTAGCGCTTCAGAGCGCGGCCGATCTGCAGCGTTCGCTGCTGGGCGCCGTACGACTCCCGGCCCAGCGGCCAGTGAGACGCCACATACAAAATGCTCGGCCGACCGGCGCTCATGACGCGGCCGCGCGATCGGTCGCGCCGGGACGCCCGAAGAGTCCTTCGGGAAGGTTGGCCGCGGCGAGTCGTTTCACGCCGTCGAGGCGTTTGGTGATCGTGTCGCGTTGGGTGGAAGCTCCGCTCAGCGTCTGATCCAACAGCGTGCGGAGCTTGTCTTTACTCGCCGATTCCGAGCCGGCGATAGCGGGGGGGGCGAGGCCGAAGTGATCGAACAACCCCTCGAACTTGTCTTGGTAGGTGATCGCGCCGACCGGCGTTCCTGAGCCGAGGCACGCGATGGCGAGGTGCATCCGCGAGGTAACGCAGGCGTGAAGCCTGCTGGCGAACGCCTTGATGGACGAAGGCTGGAAGTCCTCGTCGAAGAGGAAGACGCGATCGCCGAACTCGTCGCGGATGCGATCGACGACCGACCGGCAAAGCGTGAGGTCGGACGTCTCGCCGCGGGTGTCGTGGGGGACGGCGGCGATCGCCAGCGATTCATCTCCCCGAAGAACAGGGGCAAGCGAATCCGCCATCGCGGCGACGGCGTCGTCCGGGGTCGCGCCTTCGAGTTCTTTGAGGGCAGTGGGGCCGAGATTCACGCCCATCGCCCGACGGCCGGCGGCGCGCTGGCGTTCGAGCCACGCGAGCGATGTCGCGATGCGGCTGTCGTCGGGCCGCACGAGGAAGGCGAGGTCCGCGACCAGTTGGGTCTGTCGCGGAGCGATTTTCTGCAGACGCTCGGCCGATCGTGCGTCGCGGGCGAGCAGGCGAACGCTCGGATGGAGGCTGCGGACGGCGGCGACTACGTCCGGATGGGGCGAAGCGTTGAACGAGGCGCCGGTGACGGTGGCCGAGCGTCCGGCGCGGGCCGCGAAGTCGGCGATGCGCAGCGCTCTCGTCGACGAGTGAGGAGAGTATTTTCCGTCGATCACGTCGGCGCCGATGACGAAGACCGCCCCGAACGGCGCCAACGCCCGACCGAAGGTTCGCCAGCCGCCGAGCGAATTGGTGGGCTCGGCGATCGGTTCGTCTGCCTCGAAGGCTTGGGTCCAGTCGCGGCGGTCGTTGCGTTCGATGAACGACACACGGGCGCCGCGGGATCGGAGTTCACCGAGGAGCGCGTCGATCATCGCTTCGTCGCCGATGCTGCCGGTGTCGGAGGCCGGCGGGCAGACCGCGGCGGCGGGAGCGCCGTCTTCGCGTGGGACACGGCGAGCCAGCGTCGCCCGTATCGCTTGTTTGATCGTGTTTCGCACTATCTCGTCCGATCTTCTCCGTCGAAGGGTCTCTGCCGAGCCTACACGCGCAGTTCCGCGGCGGTTCCCTGAGCCTGATCGGGCGCCGGCGCTCGCTCGCTTGAGCCGGATCGGCGTCGCGCCGCGGACCGGGCGAGTTCCCACAACTCGTTCCACGCCCGCCGGCCGACGAGCCGGAGCGCGACCGCGTAGCTGAGGCCGCCGACCACGAACCCGCCGAGGAGTTGGATCGCGACGTGTCGCCCCGCGAGCGCGGTTTCGATCGACACGACGACGGCCGCCGCCATGATCAGCGCCGCGGCGGTCGGTCCGACATACGCCCGGAGAAGGTCCCGGACGTTGATCGAGGTGTATCGCTTTGCGAAGCCGAACGCCAAGACGGCGCCGAGCGCAGCGACCGCCAGAACGGCGACGGCGACGCCGAGCACGCCGCCGAACACGGCGCCCGCGGCGCTGCCGACGACCGTCGCCGTCCCGGTGATGAGGAGGATTCGGCCGATCAGACCGGGCCGCCCGCTGCCGATGAAGACCGGGTACGCGAAGCCGCCGAAGACACGGACGGCTTCCGCGACGGCCACGAGGCGCAGCAGCGGAACGGCTGCCCGCCATTCGTCGCCGAGCAGCAGCAGAACCAGCGGTTCGGCGACGCAGGCCAGGCCGACGAACGCCGGGAGGATCGCCGCCGCCTGCACCCGCTGAACGCGCACCACCGAGTTGGCGAGGCGTTCCGGCTCTTTCTGCATGCGGCTGAGGACGGGCAATAGAACGACGTTGAGCGGTTGCCGCAACACTTCGGCGCCGGTTTCCGAGAAGCGGCGAGCCGAGGCCAGCAAACCCAGCGCTGACGACGAGAGCAAAGCCGCCGTCACGGCCTGATCCGCCTTCTTTGTCGCGAAATGCAGCAGGTTGTTGACGGTCACCTTGGCGCCGAACGGAATCAGTTCGCGCAGCGCCGCCCACTCGAACCGTGGGGAAGGTCTCCAGTCGCAGGCGATCCAGAGAACGACGGTGGCGACCAGCGCGGTGGCGAGCTGCTGCACGACAAGCGCGAAGAGGCCGGCGCCAAGGAAAACCAACACGAGCCCGAGGGTTGAACCGATGAAGTACGCCCCGCCGGTGCGTATCGCGAGCGCTCCGAAACGCATCTCTCGCACGAGGATCGCGTCCTGCACTCGCGAGAGTGACGAGAGCAGAAGTTTCGGCGCCAGAAGCCAGAGCACGAGTGTCAACTCGTCGTTGCCGAGCATCCATGAGAGCGGCTCGGCCAGCACAACCGTCGCGCCCATCATCACGATCGACGTCCCGACCGCGTACCAGAACACGGCGTCTTTGTGCTGGTCGCGGACGGTTTCGCGCTGCACCATTGCCGTGCTGGTGCCGAGCGACAACACGGTCTCGACGAGCATGATGTAGACGCCGGCGAGCGCGACGACGCCGAAGTCGTCGGGGCCGAGGAACCGCGCGAGGACCACGAGGAACGCGAACTGCAGGCCCTGACGCGAGAAGCGCTCGAGCGTCGTCCATTTCACGCCGGAGATGGCCGACTTTGCGAGGCTCATGTGCCGTCTCGTGCGTCCCCGGAACCATGCTCGCGAAGGGCCCGCTCGGCCTCCGCAGCGAACGGCTCGCCCTGCGATCCGGGGACGCCGGCCGCTCCGCTTCGAGCCTTCGTCGCAGATCGGGCCGCCGCGTCCTTCGGAGCGCCCGCCGCCTCATCGGGCGAAACCCCTCCCCAGTGCTGCGCCTTCCCGGCCTTCGCCTCCCGGAGCGCTTCGCGGTTCAGCGCGATCTTCGAGATGGCGTAAATCCGACGCGAGGCGAGCTTCGCCGAGCCCACGCGGCCCAGCGTCGATGCGTACCGAAGACACTCCCGTCCTATCGCGCGCCACCGGCGTCGGCGCCAACGCCCGGGACTCGACGCGAGCGACTCAGGGTCCGGCGGGCCGAAGCAGTAGTATTGCCCGCGGCCGAAGCGGAACGCCCGTTTCTCGAACTTCTTGAAGTCCATCGCCTCGGGCTGAATCCGATGGTGAACGATCGCTGAGGGCACATAGACGGGCTTGTAGCCCACCCGCTCGAGTTCGACCAACAGCATCGTCTCGCCGCCCATGATGCGGTTGGTCGGCCGAGGCCCGACTTTTTCGTCGAAGCGGTGTCCTTCGTCAATCACCTTCCGCCGAAGCCAGAAGTTGGGGCCGAACGGGTAGCCGGCCTCGGGATACGGCCCCTCGTCCTGCGAAAGATCGTGCAACGCGAACCCGAACACCTGGATCCACCGCGGCTGCGTCCACGGGGGCGGTGGATCGACCGGCCAATCCACGATCACGCGGCCGCCGAACACGCTGTGTTCGGGCCAGCGTTCGCACGACTCGACGACGCGTTTCAGCCAATCGGGCTCGGGCGTCACGTCGTCGTCGGAGAAAGCGACGACGGGCGCGAGCTCGACCTCGTCGAGCACCTTGTTGAGAGCGAAGCCGCGCCCGGGACGATCGTCGCTGAGGGCGACCAACTCCAGCTCTTTGGGCGCCTCCGCCAGCACCTGCGGCGTCTCGTCCGTACTCGCGTTGTCGATCACGACCCACTGAACGTTCAAGCCCGACACGTCGACGGCGGTGAATTCGCGCAGCGTCCGGCGCAGCACCTCGGCTCGGTTGTAGGTCGAGATGATGACGCTGATGTCGGCCGACATGAGTCTCCGATGCTGATCCGGGACTGTCCGGCGAGGGCCCGCCGGAGGGGAAAACGCCCGGAGCATAGCCCTTTCGCCGTCGGCCCTGCCGACCGGTTGGCGTCAGGCCGGCGCCGACCCGGCCTCCACCGCGCCCGCCGCGGCCGCGCCCTTTCGCCTCAGCCCGGCCTTGGAGGCGATCGCGTCCGCAATCTCGTCCATCTGGGCGTCCGCCGTCGCCAGCACCGCCGGCAAGCGCTCTTGAAGCACGCCTCCCAGACGCTCGCGATCGTCGTAAATGCTCCGCAGTCGCTCGAGCGCCTCGTCGGTGGAGAGCGACGTCGGGTCGACCACGGCCTCACCGAGGCCGCAGGATTCGAAAACCCCAAGCGCTTTGGGGCTGTAGCTGACGGTGGCGGTGCGTGTCCCCGACGACAGGCCGGCGATGGTCGAGTGCATCCGCGTGCCACAGAACCACGCGCAGCGCGAGATGAGCCACTTCGTTTCGCACTGATCGAAGCCTTCCGGCAGCAGGCTCAGCCGGCCGCCGAAGTCGCCCAACTCTTTCAGAACCGCCCGGTTCGCTCGTGGGTCCGACTCGACCACGTCGCCACCCGGCACGACGTGCGGCACCAGCGTTACGCGCGCCCCACGCTCCTCGATCAGCCATCGCACGAAACGAGCGACTAGTTCCCGGTAATCCAGCACGAACCGATACCGCTCCCGCGCGGCGTTCGGGTCGTTGTAGATCAGGCCGCTCACGTTCAGTCCGACGGGCGGTTCGCCACCGGATTCGTCGAAGGACGTCGGCAGCTTGGCGGGCGGATGCGACGGCAGGCCGAAGGCGACGTCGACGCCGACGCGGTGCCGCGTTGGATCGAACCGATCGCCCAGGAGTTCTTTCAGAACTTCGAAGGACCGCTCGTCCCGGGCCCAGGCCATCTCGGCGGCGCCGACCAGCGAAGCGGCGTCCGAGCGGACGCGCTCGTCACGGAAAGGGCCGTAGGTCTGCGGAAGGAAGATCAGCGGCACACGGTGCTTCAACGCGAATCGCTTCGGCTCGGTGACCGAGCGATACCGCCACGGGCCGTAGAGGTCGGTGAAGCTGTCTCCGCCGCTGACGTCGAGCAGCGCGGCCGCGTCGCGCAACAGCGCCGCGGTGGCGCTCCCGAAACCGACCGCGGCGTGCAGCTTCAGTCTCGACCATGTCTCGGGCTCCCAAGCCCGACGGGAGAGCCTGGCCCCCGCCCGCGTGACCTCGATCGACGCTCCGCTTCGATCGGGCAGCGTCATGCGCGAACGGCCGTCCGAATGATCGAGCGCCACCGCTTCGACCCCGTGCAGACGCTCGGCCAGACCCGCGATCGCCGAGTGCCCCAGCGCGTTCACGCCGAGATTGCCCGTGTCAAAGGCACAGCCCGCGAACACCAGTCGCGGGCCGTGGTCCCTCCGCTCGCTTCTTTCTTTGCTCACCGGCGTCCTTCCCGGCGCGTTCGGGGACCGATCACGGGGCCTGTCCGTAGGCGCCCACGGCCGTCGGCAGCGTCCGTTCGGTGTTTTGTACATCGATCGGAATGACGGGGTCGTCGATCCGCTCCAGCGGGACATACTGGCCGATGTTGCCGCCGCCACCGCCGCCGCTGATCGAACCGGTGCTCACGTCGTCGCCGAAGGTGTTGGCGCCGTACGAGGTGGCGTCGATGAAGTGGTTGCTGCGCAGCGCCCAATCCGGCCCGCTCACCACGCCCTCGGACTTCTGGAAGATGCAGCCGCGCACCGAGAGGTCGTCGCGCGAGCCGCCGCGCCACGCGAAGCTCTGGTTCAAAATCGACACGTGCCACAGCAGCAGGTGGTCGGCCTCGACGTCCCATTGGCTCTTGTAGCCGCCGCCCGCCTTCTGCTCGATCAGCACGTTCACGAACGCGGTGTTGTCGATATTCGTCAGGTCGTCGGCGAAGAGCCCCTGGGCGCCGATGTCGCGGGCGTACAGGCCGTAGACGATCGTGTTGTCGCGCGTGGTGCCGGTGCCCGAGAACTGGAACACGTCCGGGTGATAGTCGCGACCCGGGGGAACGCTGATGCCGTACACCTCGCCGTTGACGACCAGCCGCGAGTCGCCGAAGGCGTCCGAGCCGAGATTCCGAAGCGTGACGTTCCGGGCGATGGTGGCGCCTTGCGTCCCGTCGCGGAAATCGCTGAACTCGCAATCGGTGTAGTACAGGCCCGACCAGCCCTGCCAACGCGATACGGTGGTGCCGACTCCCGCTCCCGGCCCGATCGCCGTGACGTTGTCGAACCAGATCGACGGCGAGTACGTCGGGAAGTTGCCGATCGAACCACCGTCCGACAGGTCCAGCATCACGTCGCGAACCGCCAGGTGCTTCACGCGGAAGCGACCGCCGCCTGAGATGACGACGTCTTCTTTCGCCACGCCCGGCGCGGGAGCGATGGTCACCCAGCCGTCGGTGGTCACGGGACGGGGATGCGAGTCGCCGCCGAACCCGTATTCACCGGCTTCAAGGCGCAGCGTGAGGCCGCTGATGTCGGCGCCGCCGCCGTACCGTTTCATCGCCGCCCACAAGGTTCGGAAGGGCTTCTCAGGCGTGCCGTCCGCCGTGGCGTCGTCGCCTCGGGTCGCGCTCACGTACACGTCTGCCCGACGTGGCTGACCCGACGGCGCCGCGTACAGATCGAGACCTTCGAGCACGCGAGCTTCGCCGGCGCCTTCGGGCCATGCGACCGCCCGGACTTCGACCATGCCGTCTTCGCCGATCACGCTTGGGTCGATGGTCGCCCAGTATTCCCAGGTGTCCGTGCGAGGGTTATGGCTCATCTCCTCGACCACGATCGGATCGCCTCCGTCGAGCATGAACTCGACGCGGTCGATGCCGTTGATATGGAACGCCACTACGCCGACGTTGAACGGCCCGGTGATGTCCTGATACGGCACGGCGTTCCAGCGGGCGATCGCCTTCGCGTCATATCCGGCGTCGCCCGGTACGCCGACGCGCGTCGTCAGCGGCGAGTCAGACGAGGTGAAGCCGCCGCCCGGCTGCAAGACGCGCCCGACCGCCGCGCCGCCGTCGTCGCCGCTCGAATCGCCGTTGTCGTCATCCGGATCGGACGGCGCCGGGTCGTCGTCGGCGGGCGGATCGTCGGCTGGTGGGTCGGTCGGATCGTCGCCGTCTCCGCCCGGATCGGGCGTCGTCCCCGCCATCGCGCCGTCGTGCCCGAAGTGGCCAGTCATGTTGCCCAGGGCCCCGCCCGAATTCCCCGGGTTCGACGGCACATACGGCCGCCAACCCGCGGACGCCCCGTCGTCGTCATAGCGCGACGGCAGGTCGTCTTTGCTGCGCAGGTCGGTCGGCACGTCGGCCGTGTCGTCGTCAAGACCTTTCGGCGAACCGTCACCACCGTCGCTCGGATCGGAACCCGCCGGCGGCTCCGGTGGCGTCAATTGCTGGTCGGTCGGGATCGACGGCGCTTGCCCGTCGAACGTCACGCCGTCGCCGTTCCAACTATCGGGAGCGCTGAACATCGTGCTGCCGTCCGGTGCGACGAGCGTGAACGACTCCCACAAGTTGATCGGCTGACGGTCCAGCGGGTACGTCGCCGGACCGTCGTTGAACATCACGAGCGGCACGCCGTTGTCCTCGGCCCAATCCGCGATCGACTCGCCGAACGACTCCGCCAGCGCGTCGTTGCGCCGGTTGGCCGAATCCGCCCGCATCGGGCCCGCAGGCGCCGGCACGAGCGCGCTGAACTCCGCGATCGCTTCCGGATACCGCACGATCACGTACTCCGGGCGACCGATCGGCTGGAACAGCGTCATCGTCATCCGCGCCTCGGGTCGGCTGCGACGGATGATCCGCATCACGTCCGCGATCGCTTGCGAGACGTCTCGCTCGTAGTTCGTCCGGTTGTTGCGGAGAACGTTGCGGTCGATGGTCGCGCCGTTCATGTCGACGAGGGCGCCGGTGTCGAGCGGTTCCCACCGCGGCAGCAGGTCGGCCACATGCAGCACGTACAGCCGCTCGGGGCCTTCGAAACCAGCCATGAACGACGACGCCAGACGCAGCTTCGCTTCGTTGCGGTGCGGCGCCCAACACAGGTCGTAGGCGGGGAAATCGGAGCGCAGCGTCGCGTTGATCGTCTTCGGCGCGGGAGCGTCCGCCGACGACCACCCCTCGGGCAGCACCAACGCGGACTGCGCGGCCGCCAGCGGCGCCGACGCGCCGACGCTCGCGACCAACATCATCAAACCGAGCGGCGGGACGCGATCGGCCGACGGAAAACCGACGACGCGACTGAACCGCTCGACGACGGAACGGAGGGCGGTGAGGCTGTGAGACACGTGACGCTCCCAACGCGATCGGGTGACGGACGAACGGGCCACCATGGACCGTCCGTCTGAGGCTTCCAAATCGACTGTCTCCATCCACATCGCCAACCCGCAAACCCGCCTCGCCCCCGCACGCCAAGTCGAACTCCTCCAGCTTCCCTGATCCTGCATGTCTTGCCCAGCCCGCACGACCCGATCGGCGCCGAAGGTCGATAACGTCCGACCTGCGACGAGTCGCGCGGCGCCGCCATTAGGGCCGATCGCCGCCTCCTCCGCCCTCGGCGCCACGTTCACTCGTGTCCGAACCGTAGGACGATCTGATCGACGACGAACAGCCTTCCACGAACTCCCTTGCCGCGGCCACAGTTCGCACCTCCCGCCGAAGCTGGGCTCGGACGAGGCGATCCTGCACCTCACGGATGAATCCTGTTCTCGGGTTTAAGCCCGGGAACATGCGCATGATCTCGTCGCCGCCGAGGATCGGATCGAGTGGAGGCGCGTCTCGCATCGACTCCGACGTCTCGTTCAGACGACGCTCGAGTTCGTTCACCCCGCACGCGGCGCGATTTCCAAGCCCGATTCCTTGTCGATCCTCGCGCGCTCGTGCCTCAGCACTCGCCGCGGCGAACGCCAATCGCCAAACGTCTTCCCGTTCGTTCCCAGGAACACGGGTCGCCAAGCGAAGTTCGCCAATCGCCGAATCGTTCCACGCATCGGCCAGACACGCGGCGGATCCGTGCCGGATCGCGTGCGCCATCGCCCGCTCGGGCTTCCCGATCCCGATCCGCTTCAGCGCCCGCTCGATCGTCCGGCCCACGCGCTCGGGTGGCACGCCCGCCGACCTGAGGCCGACGTCGAGATAGACGCAAAGCCCCGTCATCGCTCGGTCGGTCGGGCTTGCCCCCGAAAGGCGGTCGGCGGTGTGCTGCGCCGCCGCGGAGGCGACCGCCAGCTCGCCGTCCTCCAACGCCTCGACGCCGAAGACGACCGGCGCCATGCCCGCCTCGTCGAGCGCCGTAAGCGCCGGCCCGGGCGCCGAGCCCGCGAACAACTTCACTATTTCCGCCGCCGCCCGTTCCGGCGCCACCTTGCCTTGGTATGCCCGCCGCACCTCGCGCTCGCCCATCGCTGAGAGCGTCGCTTCGTCGATCGTCGACGTCTCGAATCGCGACCGAAACCGCATCACCCGCAGCACCCGCAGCGGGTCGTCGATGAACGTGCGCACGGGCTCCATCGGCGTGCGAAGGCGCAACCGCTCAAGGTCTTCGATGCCCCCGACCAGGTCTTCGACTCGCCGCGTATTCAGCCGCCAGAAGAGCGCGTTGATCGTCAGGTCCCGGCGGCGGGCGTCTGTCTCGGGGCCGCCGAACTCCACAAGCGGCACCCGGGACCCTTCGGCGTAGGTCTCGCTACGCAAGTGCACGAACTCGACCTTGAAGCCGAACAGCGAGACACCCGCGGTCTCCAGATGCTTCGATCGCTCGACGTTCTGCTGGACGAGGTAGCCCCGTCCCAATCCCCCGGGCGGCAACCGCTCGCCCGCCGCGCCCACTCCCGCTCGCCGGTGTTTCTCCGTGTAGCGACGCAGACCGTCCACGAAGCGTTGGCCGGTCATCGAGTCGAGCGTGACGTCGATATCGTCGGTCGACTCTCCGAGAAGCTTGTCGCGGACCCAGCCGCCCGCGATCCGGATCGTTTGACCCAGCCCCATGTGTGTGTTCGCGGCTACCAGGAACGCCACCAGCGCCTCCTCCCCCTCGGTCAACGAGATCCGCCTCAGCCTGTCTGTCGCCCGTTCACCCACGACGGTGCATCCTTACGCCTCGCTGGCCCCCGCGCCGCGACCGCTCAAAACGCCCAATTTCAGTGCAACCGGCTCTTTCGGCAACAGACGATCGCCCAGCCGCGTTTCATATGCTCAGCAATGTACGCCCTCACGCTTGCCCATCGGAGCTTCTGCATGACACGCCGACGTCTGGTTTCGTTCTCCGCCGCACTCGGCTGCTCGCTCCTCGCCTGTCCGCTGGCGTCGGCACAGGCCATCGATCAGCCCGGGCAGCCCGGCGCCGACCTCCCGATGGCCGAGCCGCCCGTCGCCCCCGCCCGCTTCTTCGAGAGCCCGGGAATCCGCGAATTCTCCGGCGTCATGGTCGCCAAGCCGCTTCCGATCCAAGAGTTCGCCACTATCTACGGGCACCCCGAGCTCGCTGCCGACGCCCTGCAAAGAGCCCGGGCGATCATCGCCGCCCGCTTCGCCGGCGTCCGCTCCGTCGACGACACCGGCGAACTCCTGTTCCTCACTCCGCCTGATCGGACGGAGGTCGAGGTCGCCGAAAGCTTGCTCGCCACCGGTCTCTTCGAGTACGTCGAGCCCGACTGGGTCCTCTATCCGCTCTCCACGACGCCCAACGACCCGCAGCTTTCGCAGCAGTGGCACCACACCGTCATCCGCTCGCGTGACGCTTGGTCGCTCGCGACCGGAACGCCGGACATCGTCACCGCCTACGTCGATACCGGCTACGACCTCAATCATCCCGACCTCCAAACCCAATATGTACTCGGCTACAACTCCAAAGACCGCGTCGCCCAGATCGACGGCGGCGACGTCAACGACATCAACGGTCACGGAACCGGCGTGGCCGGCACCGGCGCCGCCCGAGGCGACAACGGCGTCGGCGTCTCCGGCGTTGGCTGGAACCTCGGCATCATGCCCGTCCGCACCACCAACAGCCCCACCGGCGGCGCTTCGCTCTCCGACATCCTCGCCGGCGCTCGCTGGGCCGTCGACAACGGCGCCCGCATCGCCTCCTGCTCCTACTCCGGCGTCGACGCCGGCTCCATCAACACCTCGGGGCAATACATCTGGGACCGCGGCGGCCTCCTCGTCTACGCCGCCGGCAACGACAACCGCAATCTCAGCGGCTTCGATCACGAGTTCGCCATCGTCGTCGGCGCCACCGCAGCCAACGACAGCAAGTCCAGCTTCTCCGCCTTCGGACGTGGCGTCGACGTCTTTGCGCCCGGCTCCGGCATCCGAACCACACGCAACGGCGGCGGATACGACTCCGTCTCAGGCACATCCTTCGCCACACCCATGGTCAACGGCCTTCTCGGCCTCATCTGGGCCGTCGACCCCGTCGGCCTCTCCAACGCCAACGTCCAGGAAATCCTCTTCACCACCGCCGCCGACTTCGGCGATCCGGGTGACGACGAATTCTGGGGCCGCGGCCGCATCGACGCCGCCGCAGCCGTCCAACGCGCCGTCGATTCGCTGGTCCCCGCTCCGCCCATCGCCGAGGACGACCTCTTCGACACGATCGACGGCGACCCCGTCCTCCTCGACGTCCTCGACAACGACTTCGATCCGAACTTCGACGCTCTTACGCTGCTCGCCGCGGACGCCGTCTCTTCCGCCGGCGGTCTCGTCGAGATCGTCGACAACCAGATCCGGTACACACCCGCCCCCGGCACCTTCTTCGGGCCCTCGCAGCCGCACACGTTCAGCTACACCGTTCGCGACGCCACCGGCGCCGACTCGACCGCCGCCGTCTCCGTCACCGTATTCGACGGAACCACTTTCCTCAGCCCCGCTGACAGGCCCACGTTCTCGAATCTCGGGCTGAACGTCGCCTACTACGACCTCGATAACCCCTCTCAGTTGCCCGACTTCTCCCAACTCACCCCGTACAAAGAAGACGCCCTCGGCTTCCTCTTCTGGCCCTCCACCAGCGGCGTCTTCGCGCTCTCCGAGCGAGACGAGAACGTCGGCGCCGTGCTCACCGGGTTCGTCGACGTTCCGGTCGACGAGATCTACACCTTCTACCTCGAGTCCGACGACGGCTCCAAACTTTGGATCGGCGATCAACTCGTCGTCGACAACGACGGCCTCCACGGCATGATCGAACGCTCGGGCATCGTCGGGCTCCGCGAAGGCCTGCATCCCATCCGCATCGAATTCTTCGAACGCAGCGGCGGCGCCGGCCTCATCGTCTCCATGGAGGGCGGCGGCTTGGCCAAACGCGACATCCCGCCGCAGTGGCTCGTTCGTCCCACCGAGCCGCCCGCCGTCACGCCGTGCACCGTCGATTTCAACGACGACGGGCTCGTCAACGCCAGCGACCTGCTCGTCATACTCGGCTCATTCGGCGAACAGACCCTTGCCCCCTTCGATCCGGGCGACGCCAACGGCGACGGCCTCGTTAACGCCGACGACCTCTTGGGTCTCCTATCGTTCTTCGGACAGCCTTGCACCGACGGATAACCCACTCGCCTGAATTGAAAGCCGGAAGAGCGCCCGGTTGTCCCCGGTTGACTTTAGGACGCTGTCCACATTTCGCCGATCGCGTCGGAGCCCGCGCCACGCGATAAGCTCGGCCCGACGCCGCGAGGGCAGCCCAACAACAATGGGAGCGTTACGCGGAACAGACTCCGTCGCCCTTCCGAAGCGCACGTCTCAACGACAGCGGCGGTCCGTTTCTCCGCGGTGTACGGGTTGCGTAACCCGTCGAGCCTCGGCTGACCCCGTGAACTTATCGGGCCCGCGGCGAGCGGGTCGCGCAGCGTCGGAAGGCGCTGCGTCGAAAGCGGGCGACCGGACTCGAACCGGCGACATTCAGCTTGGGAAGCTGAGGAACACCCGGCGGTCGTGGCGCGGGGATGTGTTGCTCCTCGTCGGCGATCGGGCGCGAACAGACCCGGGAGGCGGTGCACGCGGTTCCTTGGAGAGAAGAGAATCCGGAGGCGAGTCTAGCGTCGGCCGCGGGTGACGGCCTCCCACATTCGATCGAGTCGTTCGTCGATGCGCGTCATCTTCGTGCGGACCTGCCAGAGCGTGAGCTCGTGTCGAAACGCTAGCGAGCGCAGGGAGTGTCCTTCGACGTAGCGGTCACGCGCGAGCATGAAGTCGGCGACGTTGAAGAGCTGGTCTCCGTAGTGCATCACCATCCTCGCGCGGGGTTGGAGGATCCGGGTGGTGAGTCGTCGAGCACGTCGGCGGGCCCGCTTCGCTTCGGCGGTGGAGCGGGTCCACCTGGTGCATGGGGTCTTGATGGCTTTGCGGAGGAAGGTGCGGTCGTCGGGCGCGAGTCGATCGAGCGACCCGATGAGGGATGAGCGGGTCACCTCGTCGGTGGTGCGGCGTCGGAGATCGAGGAAGGAGGGATCGGATTGCTCGTCGTCTCCGAAGGCGCGGAGGGAGTGAGCGAACGCACGTATCGCGGGGTCGGTGGCGGTCATGTGTCGGAGCCTCGGAGGGTGAAGCGGCACCCGGACGGCGGACGAACATCGGCGGAGATCATCCGGGGCGTCAGGCTCAAATGTGTGGCGAGCGGCGGGGCGGATCAACGGGAATCGGAGGAGAGTCGCGGTCTTTGCGCGCAGATCGCGGTGTTTTTGTGGGATCACCATGCTCTGAGCGGTCGGGCTTCGCTTCGCGCGGCGCGTCGTCGTCGTCGTCGTGGTGGCGTCGATCGGGGCCCGCACGGCGTCGGAGAGCGTGTCGGAGGGGTTCGGAGGTGTCGTCGATCGGTTGAAGCTCAGACGCCTGAGCGGGCGTCGTCGTGGACGTGAGGCGTCGTCTCCCCCCCGACGGTCCCTTCGCCCGGCACAGGGATCCTCGGGGGGGAGGCGTCGCCGTGGAGCCCGCGGAGCGGGTGCACGGAGCGGGTGCGAGCGGCCGCCGGCAGGCGGACGACGCAAGCGGTGGCGACGTTGCGGCCGGCGGAACGAAGCGGGAGCGCGGAAGCGGGGGAGCGGCGCCGCGGCGAGCTGACACGCCGCGGGAGCGTTGAGCGGCGGCGCCACCTGGATGCGAGCACGGCGAGCGGTGCCGGCGAGCTGAGCGAGCACGCCGCGGCGACGGGCACGCCGGCGGAACCCGGATGCGAGCACGGCGAGCGGTGCCGGCGAGTCGAGCGAGCGCGTCGCGGCGACGCGCACGCCGGCGAAACCCGGATGCGAGCTGGGCGAGCGGTGCCGGCGAGCTGAGCGTGCACGCCGCGGCGACGAGCACGCCGGCGGAACCCGGATGCGAGTTGAGCGAGCGTTGCCGGCGAGCTGAACGTTCACGCTGCGGCGACGGGCACGCCGGCGGAACCCGGACGCGAGAGTCGCGAGCGATCGCCGGCGAGCTGAGCGAGCACGCCGCGGCGAGCTGCACGCCGGCGAAACCCGGTGGAGCGGAGCGCGAGCGGCGCGGCGGCGGAGCAGCGCGAGAGCGAGCCGCCCGGCCGGGCCTTTGGCCGGGCGAGCGCAGCGGGCCCGAGCTCCGAGGGCCCGCAAGCGGGGCGAGCGGGGCGGCCACGGAGCACGGGCCGCACCTAGACGCCGCCAGGCGGCGCGGGAGGGGCGGCGGCCGCCGAGACGCTGCGCGCCGGAAGGCGCGCAGCCCGGAGCCCCGCCGCGGGAGAGCACGACGGGCGCGGGGGAGAACGGCGGCGGGGCGACGGAGAGACACAGGCGGCGGAGCCGCCGAGGGCCGCCACGGACGGCGGCCTTCCTCGTGGAGCAAGTGCGAGCGTTGCACCCGCGGGGGTCTAGTGTCCGTCACGGTGGATGAGCGTCGGTGATCGAGGGGCGGCGGAGTCGTCGCGGTCTTCGCCGAAGCGGAGTTGTTGGCGTTCGGGATCGGGTGGCGGTTGGGCGGTCCGGCGTCGTTGCTCGTCGTCGCGTTCCCATCGTCGGCGCATCTCGGGTGAGACGGTGAGCGTCGGTCGGTGGTGTTGGTGTGCGTCGTTGGGGCGTCGGATGCGTCGTCTCGCTTCCTCGAGGAGGCGTCGGCGTTCCTCGGGCGTCGGCGGTTCGGTGTCCTGAAAACGCGACGGCGGCGACGGCTCGGCGTCGCCGGTCGTCGTCGTCGCGTTGGTGTTTTTTCCTGCTTCCTGAGCGGGGCGCACCGGTGCGCCCTCCTGGGTGTCACCCACGCGCCCTCCAGGGCGCACGGGTGCGCCCTCCAGGGCGCGTGTGTGAACCCCTACAAGCACCGTCCAGCGGGTTGAGACCTGCATCCGTCCTGGGCGTCGTCTGACGAGCTCGGCGGACTCCAGTTCGTCGGCCCAGCGTTTGACTGAACGCTTCGACGCCGAGAGTCGGCGTTCGAGCTCGGCGAGCGTGATCGTCGCCTCCCAGCCGGAGCCCTTCGGCCACGCTTCAGCGATCACGATCGCGAGCACGGCGTGCGCCTGGGCGGAGATGCCGGCGTTGCCGGCATCGCGCATCGCGTCTCGGAGAAGGAGGGCCTTCGCCTTTGCTTTGTTCGGTTCGGTGCTCACGCCACACCTCCGAGCTCCGTGGCGAGGATGCGGGCGGCGTGCGTGATTCGTGAGCGATCGACTGGTGCGTAGATCTCGGTGGTTGAGGCGTGCGCGTGTCCGAGTCCGGCTTGCGCGACGTCGAGCCCGCCGACTTCGCGGAGCGTTCGAGCTGCGAGTCGTCGGAGGTCGTAGAGCGTGAAGCCCGCGGAGCGACGGCGGAGACGTTGAGCGACGGTGTAGACGGGGAGCGGTCGGGACGCGTCGCGGGGAGCGGGGAAGAGCCAGTCGTGCGGGGTGAAGGGGCGGAGGTGTCGATCGATGATGCGTGCGGCGGGGCCTGCGAAGACGAGCGAGCGAGTGCGGCCGAGGTGGGCGGTCTTGTGGTCGTGGAGATCAGCGACGAACACATCGAGGTCCTGCCGGACATGTGCGGCGGTGAGGCCGAAAAGCTCTGAAGGTCGCGCCCCGGTGAAGAGGAGGAGTCGAACGAGATCGCGATCGAGCTTCGAGAGGCGGGGCAACGCACGCTCGACGACGGCGAGCGAGATCGGGCCTTGTTTCGTCGGAGTTTTGTCGTCGGTCCGCCATCGCGGGCGGAACTGCTCGATGGTGAAGAGGTCGATCGCGGCGGCGTGCTCGAACTCGACGCACCATCGGAAGAAGCGTCGCCATCTTGTCCACGTCGAGCGTCGGTAGCCCGTCGTGAGAGAGCTGTCGGCTTCGAGACGCGCGAGAGCGCGGCGGATGGAGCGGGGCGAGAGGTCTTCGGCGGCGATCGTCAGACGGGCGAGTGCGGAGGCGACGTTGCGCCACTCTGCTGAGCGGTAGACGCTCCGGCTCCAGTCGACGTGCTCTGCCACCACGTCAGCGAGTTCCGTTCGCATGGTGGGGGTTCTCTTGATGGCGCCCTGTCTGACCAGCGACGCTCGGGCGGGGCGTCGTCGGGACCGGGTGACCAAACCCGGACGTGAGGAGCGTAGCGGATGCGGAGCTAGGTGCAACTAAAGAAGCCGCCCCGCGCGACTGGTCAGGACGCGCGAGGCGGCGAAGTCCGCCGTTCCCCGTGGACTAATCGGGCCCGCGGCGAGCGGGTCGCGCTGCGTCAAGAGTCGCAGCGGCGAAAGCGGGCGACCGGACTCGAACCGGCGACATTCAGCTTGGGAAGCTGACGCTCTACCAACTGAGCTACACCCGCAACACGACGTAAGCAACGCCAAGGTTGCCGTCGCCGCGACGCGTGCCGTGATCTGGTTTCCAGCCCGACCGGACACGGGTCGCGTGCACGAACAAGTATACGGCATGCGATGCCGGTCTGGCGTCGCGCGGGCCTGTCAGTGGGGCCCGGACGACGGACGTCCATTGGGCTCCTCGGGTCTTCCCCTGAGCGGCGGGGGACCCCGGAGCCGTTCGGCCGGCGCTCCCCGTCGGTACCCGTCGGCCCCCCTCGGCCCTCCGTCGGCGGTCGCCGCGACCGCACAACTCGCGGCTTCGCAGCGCCGGGTACCCGAGTAACCCGCCACGGGTCGCTCCGAACTTTCGCTCGCTGTCCTCGTCCGAGAACCGCGTCGAATCGAGACGCTGGCCCCTTCCGGCGGCGCTCTTATCCGTTTGGGCACGAGTGCGACACTCAAGCCGCCGATGACAGCCTGACCCCACAAGGATTCATCCGACGAAGGAACGCTCCGATGCTCGATGGAACGCCGGTACGGCAGTTGGTGTATCTCAGTCACACGCAGGGCGAGCCGACGATCGAGTCGCTCGCCGCCATCGAGCGCTCGGCCACGCGGAACAACGCCCGCCGTGACGTGACCGGCTTCCTCATGTATCACGACCGTCGATTCGTGCAACTCATCGAGGGCGAGCGACAGACGATCGGCGATCTGTTCGACAACATCACCAACGACGGGCGACATCGGGACTTGCTGGTCCTCTACGACGCGCCCAACGAGCGGCGATACTTCGGATCGTGGGGTATGCGCATCGTTCGATTCCGCTCGCGGGGCGAACAGTGCGATCTCCTGGAACCGGGCGAACTCAAACTCGTCGACGCGATGATCGCGGTTTGCGAGCGTCTCGCGACGCCCGATTCGCCGGTGTCGCAGCACCTTCGCGGCGTGCGATTCCTCATCGAAGAAGAATTCATCGCCTGGTCGCAGCGGGCGGCGTAGCGATCGGGCGGACGCGTTATGGACGGCGTGGTACGGCGGGTCGAACCATCGCCGACCGCGAAATACAGCATCGACGCGACGTCGGCCGCGTAGGCGGAGCCGGCGCCGTATCCTGTCGCGCGACAGCCGGTCTCCCGACCCTTCGCTGCGAAAGAGGATGCTCATGCTCGGCAAAGTATTCAAGGCGTACGACGTCCGCTCGACCTACCCCGACCCGCTGAACGAAGACATGGCGTGGCAGATCGGCTACGGCTGTGCGAAGTTCCTGCTCGGTGAGGCCGAAGCGGACGGCTTCACCACGCCCATGATGAAGAACATCGCCGTGGGGCACGACATGCGGACGTCCTCGCCCTCGCTGAAAGAGGCGCTCTGCCAGGGCATCATCGACGGCGGCGGTCATGTGATCGACCTCGGGCTCGTCGACACGCCATTCGTCTACTTCGCGGTCAACCATCTCGATTGCGCGGGTGGCGTGCAGACCACCGCCTCGCACAACCCGTCCAACTACAACGGCTTCAAGGTCTCCAAGCGGCACGCCAAGCCGGTCGGCGAAGCCACCGGGCTCGCCGAGATCCGTAAAGCGGCCGCGCTCTCCGACATCCGCACCCGCGGCGAAGTCAGCGGCCACGTCGACGCGAAAGACCTGTGGGCCAGCTACAAGGACCATGTGCTCCAATTCTGCGACACGGGCGGCAAGAAGCTCAAGGTCGTGGTCGACGCCTCGAACGGCATGGCCGGAACGATGGTCCCCAAAGTGTTCGGCGAGACCGGCCAGAACGTGCCGGGCCTGACCATCGTGCCGCTGCACTTCGACAACTCGAAGGGCGAGTTCGTGCACGAGCCGAACCCGCTGGTCGAGGCCAACCTCGCTGAGCTGAAGAAGCAAGTCATCGCGGAGAAAGCCGATTTCGGCATCTGCTTCGACGGCGACGCCGACCGCCTCGTTGTGGTCGACGAGAAGGGGAACGCCGTCGGCTGCGATCACCTCACGGCTCTGCTCGCCAAGGAATTCCTCAGCAAGAACCCGGGCGCGGCGATCATCTACGACCTGCGCTCTTCGAAGGCGCTCGAAGAGGACGTCGCCGCGGCGGGCGGCAAGCCGGTCAAAGGCCGCGTCGGCCACGTCTTCATGAAGGCCGCGATGGCCGAGCACGAAGCCGTCTTCGGCGGTGAACTCTCCGGGCACTTCTACTTCCGAGGCAACTTCAACGCCGACTCCGGGGCCATCGCCCTCGCCGAGACCCTCACGGCCCTCGCCCACGCCGACGCGCCCGTTTCCAAGCTCATCGAGCCGATCGCCCGATACGCGCAATCCGGCGAGATCAACTTCGAGAACGAGGACAAAGACGGCGCCATCGCACGCCTCGACGAAGCATTCAGCGACCGCGGCGAAGTCGACTACCTCGACGGGATCACCATCGACTGCTTCCAGCGCGAGGGCTGGTGGTGCAACGTGCGGAAGTCGAACACCGAGCCGCTGCTCCGGCTGAACCTCGAGGCCCGCTCGCCCGACCTCGTCGAGCAGATGGTCAATCAGATCGCGCCGCTTCTCGGCGAGCGCGTGGCCCACTGAGAACGCGGTCGCGGCGTCCCCCGCGGCGCCGAGGCGGAGGCGGCGCCATGCTCGGCGTGAAGCACATCGCGTTGTATCCCGGCTCGTTCGACCCGATGACCTACGGGCACCTCGACGTCGTCGCACGCGGCCGACGGCTCTTCGACCGCCTCGTCGTCGGCGTCGGGCAGAACCCCGACAAACGCACACTCTTCACGCCCGAAGAGCGCGTCGACATGACGCGCCGACTCATCGACGAACTGATCTCCGAAGAACCCGGCGCCGCCGAGGTACACGTCGTCGGATTCGCCGGCCTCACCGTCGACTGCGCCCGTGAGCACGACGCCACCATCCTCCTCCGAGGCGTCCGGAACCTCTCCGACCTCCAGTACGAAGCCCAGCAGGCGGTCACCAATCGCGAGGTGGCTGGACTCGAAACGGCGTTCGTCGTCGCCGGCCAGAGCTTTGCGTACGTCTCGTCGACGCTCATCCGGCAGATCGCCGCGATGGGTCGCGACATCCGCGCGCTCTCGTCGATGTGCCCGCCGCTCGTGATCGATGCGCTCGAACGCAAACGCGCGGAGTCGCCCAAGCTCTTCGCCAGCTTTAGCGAATAGCCACGCCGCCTTCCGCTCCCGGCAGCGCCACCGATGAAGCGCGGATGTAACGCGGATGCGGCGTCCCGCCCTCACCCTTGCAGCGTGTGCATTAACTCCGCCGCGACCCCGTCCGCGAACAGAAAGCCGCGGTCCGTCAATCGAACCCGACGCTCGCGCTCCGCCTGCGCGTCGCCGTCGGCGACTTCCCGAATCATCCCCTTGGCCCGCTGTTTGCCGATCTCGTACGCCAACTGTTCCGCCACGCCCAGCCGCTCGGCCTCGGCGAGCACTCCGTCTTCGACCAATCCCTCGCTGATCCGCAGGCCCAACATGATCCGCTCGGCCAGCGCCCGCCGCGGGTCCGGCGGTTCGATGTCGACGACCGGCGAGGCGCCGCCCCACTCGGCCACGCCGCGCATCCAGTCGGTGAATCGCGGCACGTTCTTCCAGCGATAGCCAGCCATGTGCGCCGACGCCGAGGGCCCCGCCGCCAGCCAGTCTTCCTGACGCCAGTACGCGAGATTGTGCCGGCTCTCGAAGCCCGGTTTCGCGAAGTTCGAAACTTCGTATCGTTCGAAGCCGTGCGCCCCGAACGCGGCGACCGTCGCCTCATACATGCCGACTTCGAGATCGTCGTCGGTCGGAGTGAAATCGCCGCGCAACATTCGCTTCGTCATCGCGGTGTTCGGCTCGTAGGTCAGCGCGTACGACGAACAGTGATCGATCAGACCCGCCTCCGCAAGCTCGACCGCGACGTCGAGGTCGCGGCGCCAATCGCTAAGCGACTGCCCCGGCGCCCCGAAGATCAGATCGATCGACCGTCGCGCGACGCCCGCTTCGGCCGCGCACTCCAGCGCCCGCCGCACGTTTGCCGGGTCGTGCCAACGCTCGAGCGTCTTCAGGTGCCGTGGATCGAACGACTGAGCGCCGACGCTCACACGGTTCACGCCGCCCGCGCTCAGGACTTCCAATAACTCTCGCGTCACCGTCTCGGGGTTGCATTCCACCGTGAACTCGTCGAGGCGGGACAGGTCATAGCCGCTGTGCAACCCGTCCAGCAGCCGCCGCCAGAGGTCCGGCCGCAACAGCGACGGCGTGCCGCCGCCGACGAAAATCGTACGTAAACGACCGGCGTGCGGCGAGAGGAACGAGAGTTCGGTCAGGAGCGCTTCCGTGAACTCCGGCTGCCGGTCTCGCGAATCGACGAACGAGTAGAAGTCGCAGTAGTGGCATTTGTGAAAGCAAAACGGCACATGAACGTACAGACTCCCGACCGGCTCATGCCGTGTCAGGTCTCTGAGCGGGGAACACGCCCGTTGCTGCGCGATGGTGAGCGGGGTAGTCTGAGGCATGGGTAGGGGAACCGCAGCGGCCCTCCGAGCCGTATCGTAGGGGGTTCTCAGCCGGGCGGACGCCCGAACGATCGCCGTCGAAGGCCGCCCCGACGATCGAGTCGCGGAGACGGTCGGGCGGCACAGACGAGGGTGAGCGCAGTGAGCGTGAAGCTGATTTTCTTCAAAGACAACGGCGGACGGCGCGACATCCCGGTCAAACCCGGCACCTACGTCATGGGTCGCAACGAGGCCGCCACCATCCGCATCCCGCTCCCGTCCGTATCGCGGTCGCACTGCGAACTCGTCGTCACCGACGAGGGCGCCCGCGTCCGCGACCTCGGTTCGTCGAACGGCACGTACAAGAACTACAACCGCGTCGAAGAGGCCGAACTCGAACCGGGCGACATCCTCGGCGTCGGCGACTGCCTCCTTACCGTCCAAATCAACGGCCAACCCGCCGAAGTCGCCAAGCCCGAGCCGCCCATCGGCGGTCCCTCCGGCGATTCCTCGATGATGGACACCCCGGCTCCGGGCGCTCCGAGCGACGACGCCACGCCCACGGCCGTCTCCTCCGGCGCCGGCTCGGCCAAAGCCGACGCCGCCGGCGACGACGTCAACCTCAACGCCAAGCTCACTGACGACCTCGGCATGGAAGACTCCGGCGAAGGCTCCTTCTTCGACCTCGACTTCCTCGATGACGACGACGACGCCCCGAAACTCTAGTTCCGGCGCGCTCGCTCTCATCAATATTTGGATTTCGCTCGTCAACCCGCGACTCGAGCCCAGTTCGGTCCACAGCTTCGGCGGCCTTTGCCGCGCCCCCTCCAGCCGCGCCCCTCACGACCCCAGCGGCGCGTGCTTCGGTTCGCCCGACTTCCGCGGGTACGCCTTCGGGATCGGCTTGCTCTTGGTCAGCACGACGATCCGACCCGTCGGCGACGGGTGCGTCGAATGGTGCTGCGTGTGCAGCAGGTGCAACGCCTGCTTCGCTTCGGCGAGTTCCTCGTCCGCCCGCTCGCCTTTCACCAGAAGAACACGACCATCAAGACGCGCCAGCGGAACGGTCAGTTCCGCCACCACGGCCAGCTTGCCCACCGCCCGTGCCGTAACCGCGTCGAACGCCTCGCGAAACAACGGATCGCGAGCAACGGCTTCGGCCCGATCGTTGATGACGGTGAGGTTGTCGAGTCCCAGCCGACGAGCGGCAAGCTCGATGAACGCCGCCTTCTTGCCCGTCGCCTCGATCGCTACGAACCGCAGACGCGGCAGCACGATCGCCAGCGGCACCACCGGCAGCCCGCCGCCGGACCCCACGTCCGCAACGCTCGGCGCCGCCTCCGCGTCCGATTCACTAAGCCGCTGCGCGCGATCGTCCAGATCCGCCAGCAGCGGCACAAGCGTCAACGCGTCGAGAATATGCCTCCGCCACGCCGGCCCCGGCTCACGGATCGCTGTCAGATTGATCATCGAGTTCGCGCGAAGCAGCAATCCGACGAAGCGCGCTAGACGATCGACATCACCCGGATCGAACGCGATGCCGAGTTCTTCCGCTTCTCGCACGAAGTCCTCGTTCGGCGGCGACGCGTCGACGTTCTCCGGCAACTCAAGGAGACGGTTGGTGGGTCTGCTCACGTCGCGATTGTACTGAATCGCACTAGGGGTTTCCGTGCGCACCGCGGCCGACGGTCGCCTCTCGGCCGAGAGAAACTCGTCGCGGCCACACGCCGCCGACGCTGACAAACCCGTCGAAGCCTGATAGGACTATGCGTATGGCGAAGAAAGTCTCGAAGAAGAAAGCGTCGGCTGCCCGCGGCAAGTCGAAGGCGTCGTCGAAGAAGGCGCCGTCGAACACCAGCGGTTCCGCTGCGTCGAAGACACCGTCATCGCCGAAGAGGCGAGCGACCGAAGCGACGCAGTCAACCCCGCCCAACCGGTCCACGCCGACTGACGCTCCGGGCCTTGCCGCCTGGGCCGACGACGGCCGAAAGCGGGTGATCATCGACGCCGTGCGTCCCCACATCGACGGTGGTCGCTTTCCCATTAAGCGCGTGGTCGGCGAATCGGTCGAGGTCGAGGCCGACATCATCTGCGACAGCCATGACGAAATCGCCGCCGAGGTGCTCCACCGAGCCGAGGGCGACGCCGACTGGCGAGCCTCGCGCATGCGTCTCGTCGTGAACGATCTGTGGACCGGCAGCTTCGACGTGGGCGGCGTCGGCTTCGGCGAGTTCACCGTCCGCGCTTGGGTCGATCGCTTCGGCACCTGGGTCCACAACCTCAAGAAGCGCGTCGACGCCGACCAGGACGTCACGGTCGAGCTCGAGATCGGCGCCGCGATCGTTCGCGAGGCCGCCCAAGCCGCTTCGGGCGAGGCCGCACGCACGCTCCGCACCTACGCGGATGGAATGACGGTCGAGAAACAGCCGGCCGGCGAACGCGCGAGACTCGCGCTCGCCGACGAGCTCGAAAGCCTGATGGCCGAGCACGGCGTCCGCCATCACGTCACCGAACTCGACCGACCCGTCCGCATGCGCATCGACCGGCCCAAGGCGCTCTTCAGCGCGTGGTACGAAATGTTCCCCCGTTCAGCGTCCGCCGAGCCGGGCCGCCACGGCACGTTCGACGACGTCGTCAAGCGCCTCCCCTACGTCGCCGAGATGGGCTTCGACGTGCTCTATCTCCCGCCCATTCACCCGATCGGCGAGACCTTCCGCAAAGGCCCCAACAACTCGACCGAGGCGAACGACGACGACCCCGGCAGTTGCTGGGCCATCGGCTCGAAGCACGGCGGCCACAAGAGCATCCACCCCGAACTCGGCTCGATGGCCGACTTCGAGCGTCTCGTCAAAGCCGCCGGCGAACGCGACATCGAAATCGCCCTCGACATCGCCTTTCAGTGTTCGCCCGACCATCCGTGGGTCACCGAGCATCCCAACTGGTTCAAGCATCGGCCCGACGGCACCATTCAATACGCCGAGAACCCGCCGAAGAAGTACCAAGACATCTACCCGATCGACTTCGAAACCAAAGACTGGGAAAGCCTCTGGCGTGAACTCAAAAGCGTCTTCGAGTTCTGGATCGACAAGGGCGTCCTGATCTTCCGCGTCGACAACCCGCACACCAAGAACTTCGCCTTCTGGGAATGGTGCATCGGCGAACTCCAACGCGAGCACCCCGACGTCATCTTTCTCTCCGAGGCGTTCACCAGGCCGAAGCGCATGTACCGCCTCGCCAAGGCCGGTTTCACCCAGTCGTACACCTACTTCTCCTGGCGCAACGGGCCGTGGGACCTCGAGCAGTACATGTACGACCTCACCCGATCGGAAGCGGCCGACTTCTTCAGACCCAACTTCTGGCCGAACACCCCCGACATCCTGACCGAGTACCTCCAGACGGGCGGCAGGCCCGCCGCCATGGCCCGCCTCGTCCTCGCAGCGACACTCTCCTCCAGCTACGGCATCTACGGACCCGTCTACGAACTCTGCGACTTCACGCCCCGCTACCCGGGCAGCGAAGAAAATCTCGACAGCGAGAAGTACCAGGTTCGGCACTGGAACCTCGACAACCCCTGGTCACTGTCGCACTTCATCGCGCTCGTCAATCGGATCCGACGCGAGAACCCCGCCCTGCAGCAGTTCCGAAGCGTCAATTTCCATCGCGTGGACAACCCGGCGCTCGTCGCGTACTCCAAGCGCGATGAAGCCTCGGGTAACACAATCCTCTGCTGCGTGAGCACCAATCCGCACGAACACCATTTCGGCAACGTCCACCTCGATCTCTCCGCCCTCGGCATCGCTGGGCACGAGTCGTTCGACGTGCGCGACTTGCTCACGGGCCAACGCTACGTCTGGCGCGGCGAACGAAATCTCATCGGCCTCGGTCCGGGCGACGCCATGGCGCACATCTTCCAGGTCACTCCGCACACGCGCAGCGAGCGAGATTTCGAATACTTCGATTGAACGAGCTACAGTGACCTCGCCGAATCGCCGCGGACGAACCGCGACGCAGCCGAAACCGACGACGCTAATCGACCAACCAGGGAGCGACCTTTCGATGCCGACCGGCGCACGCCAGAGCAAACGCACCTCCAAGAAGACGGCCAAGAAGCGCGGCTCGGGTAAATCCGCCCGCGACCGCTCACGCGTCGTCTCGCCGGCCGGACCCGATCCCGACTGGTACAAGGACGCCATCATCTACGAACTCCACGTCCGCGCCTTCGCCGACTCCAACGGCGACGGCATCGGCGACTTCCGCGGCCTCACCGAACGGCTCGACTACCTCCGCGACCTCGGCGTCACCGCCATCTGGATGCTTCCCTTCTACCTCTCCCCGTTGCGCGACGACGGCTACGACATCGCCGACTACACCAAAGTCAACCCGAGCTACGGCAACCGACGCGACGTCCGCCGCTTCATCGACGAAGCCCACAAACGCGGCTTGCGCGTCATCACCGAGCTCGTCATCAACCACACCTCGGACCAGCACCCATGGTTCCAGCGAGCCCGCCGCGCTCCCAAGGGCTCCCCCCTTCGCGACTTCTACGTCTGGAGCGACGACCCCGAGAAATACAGCGAAGCCCGCATCATCTTCCAAGACTTCGAGAACTCCAACTGGACCTACGACCCCGAGGCCGGCCAGTATTACTGGCACCGTTTCTACCACCACCAGCCCGACCTCAACTTCGAGAACCCCGCGCTGATGGAGGCTCTGCTCGACGTGATGGACCAATGGTTCGAGGCGGGCGTGGACGGCATGCGACTCGACGCCGTGCCGTACCTCTTCGAACGCGAAGGCACCAACTGCGAAAACCTCCCCGAGACGCACGACGTGCTCAAGAAGCTCCGCTCGCACGTCGACACCAAGTGGCCGCACCGCATGCTCCTCGCCGAGGCCAACCAGTGGCCCGAAGACTCGATCGAATACTTCGGCGACGGCGACGAATGTCACATGGCCTTCCATTTCCCGCTCATGCCGCGGCTGTTTGTCTCGCTGCGCATGGAAGACCGCTTCCCCATCATCGACATCCTCCAGCAAACGCCCGACCTGCCCAGCGGCTGCCAGTGGGCCATCTTCCTCCGCAACCACGACGAACTCACGCTCGAAATGGTGACCGACGAAGAGCGCGACTATATGTACCGCTCCTACGCCAGCGACAAGCAGATGCGCATCAACCTGGGCATCCGCCGCCGACTCGCGCCGCTGCTCTCCAACAACCGCCGCAAGATCGAGCTCCTCAACGGCTTGCTCTTCTCCCTGCCCGGCACGCCCGTCCTCTACTACGGCGACGAGATCGGCATGGGCGACAACGTCTATTTGGGCGACCGCGACTCGGTACGCACGCCCATGCAATGGTCGGGCGACCGCAACGCCGGTTTCAGCAAAGCCAACCCGCAGAAGCTGTTCCTGCCGGTCATCATCGATCCCGAGTACCACTACGAGACGGTCAACGTCGAAAGCCAACTCGCCAACACCTCGTCGCTGTTGTGGTGGATGAAACGCCTCATCGCGCTGCGCAAGCAACATCCGGTGTTCGGTCGCGGCGAGCTCGAATTTCTCCACCCCGAGAACCCCAAGGTGCTCGCCTACATCCGCCGGCACGAGGACGAGCACGTGCTGGTCGTCGCAAACCTCTCTCGCTTCGCGCAGCCGGTCGAACTCGACCTCTCCGTGTACGAGGGCCAGACGCCGGTCGAGATGTTCGGGCACACCCCTTTCCCGCGGATTTCCGACGAGCCGTACTTCCTCGCACTCGGCCCGCACAGCTTCCACTGGTTCCACCTCAAGAGCCCCGAGTCCATGCGCGTCGAACCACAGGAAGAAGCGCCGACGATCGACACCCGCGCCGACCTCGATGGTTGGCTGACCTCCGCCGCCGCCTCGCGCTGGATCGAGAAGCAACTGCCGCGGATCCTGCCCAACCGCCGCTGGTACGGCTCGAAGTCGAAATCCATCCGGAATCTCTCGGTCGAAGACGTCGTCGAGATGCCGATCGACGCCGACGAGGACGACCGCGTCCGGGCGGCGGTCTTCATGATTCGCGTCGAGTTCGCCGAATCGGACGACGAGGTCTATGCCGTTCCGCTCGCGACCGCCACGCCGACGTACGCCGCTCTGCTGCTCGGCGAGCAGAGCCCGATGGTCTACGCCAACGTGCGCTCGGGCGAGCGAAGCCGCGTGCTCTACGACGCCACCGCCGACGAGACGCTCTGGAAGTCGTTCATCTCGCTCATCAACGGCAAGAAGACCATCAAGGGCAAGCGGGGCCAGATGCACGGCTACCGCCCGCGCCGTCGCACGCGGCGAATCAGCGTGGCCGACCTCGACGTCCGTCTTTCCCGAGCCGAGCAGTCCAACTCCTCCGCGCTCTTCAGCGACCAATTCATCATGAAGCTGTTCCGCCGCGTCGAGGAAGGCGTCAACCCCGACCTCGAGATCGGCGAACACCTCACGACCCACACCCGCTTCCCGAACACGCCCGCCCTCTCCGGCGCGATCGAGTACAGCCCGCGCGGCGGCTCCGGCGAGACGATGACGCTCACCATGCTTCAGCGCTTCGTGCCGAACGAGGGCGACGCCTGGTCCTACACGCTCGATTCGTTCGGACGATTCATCGACCGCGTCCTGAGTTTGCCGCAGGACGCCAACGAACCGCCGAAGGACGACCACGCATCCGTCGTCGACGCCGCCCGGGGCTTCGACCGCGAGGGCGAGTTCTCCGACCTCTTCGACGGCTATCTCGACAACATCCACCTGCTCGGCGTGCGAACCGCCGAGATGCACGTCGCTCTCGCTTCCGACGGTTCGTCGCCCGCGTTCAAACCCGAGGAGTTCACGAAGCTCTACCAGCGGTCGCTCTATCAATCGATGCGCAACGCCGTCCAGCGTTCGTTGCAGACCCTCCGCACCGCCACGCGCCGCCTCGAGGGGAGCACGCAAGACGAGGCGAAATCGCTCAACGAGCGGCGCGACGAAGTGCTCGGCCGGCTCAAGCTCGTCGCCGATCACCGCATGCACTCCGTTCGCATCCGCTGTCACGGCGATTACCACCTGGGCCAAGTGCTCTGGACCGGGCGGGACTTCTGCATCATCGATTTTGAAGGCGAGCCGATGCGGGCGCTCGGCGAGCGAAGACTCAAACGCTCGGCGCTGATGGACGTCGCCGGCATGCTCCGCTCGCTGCAATACGCCTCCGCCGCCGGGCTGCACGAGTTGGCGCAGCGCGGCGTCGTCACCACCGCGGGCGACGAGCACGAACGCCTCCGCCGCTGGAGCGATTTCTGGCGCCGCCGCGCCGAAGCGGCCTACCTCGCCGGCTATCTCGGCACGATTCACGCGCCGATCATCCCCGACGACGACGTCGCTCTGCGCGTTCTGCTCGACGCGTGGCTTCTGCAGAAAGCCTCATACGAGTTGGCGTACGAATTGAATAACCGTCCCGACTGGGTCAACATCCCGCTGCGCGGCATCACCGCGCTGCTCGACGCTCCGCCGTCGGTCTGAATTCCCTCCGAGAGGACCGCGACAGATGCACGCTCGCTCGTCAACCATTACTTCCGACGCCGGACGGACCGGCGGACCGATCGTCCTCTCCGACGATCGACCGCTCGTCTCCGAACACGACGTCTATCTCTTCAACGAGGGCACCCACTTCCGCCTCTACCGACACCTCGGCGCCCACCTCGCCGAAGAAGACGGCAAGCGCGGCGTTCACTTCTCCGTCTGGGCGCCCAACGCCCGCTACGTCTCCGTCGTCGGGAACTTCAACGGCTGGGACGATGGTTCGCACCCCATGCAGCCGATCGGATACTCCGGGATATGGCGCGCCTTCATCCCCGGACTCGAGCCGGGCGAGGTCTACAAGTATCACATCGCCTCCGAACATCGCGGCTACCGCGTCAACAAAATGGACCCGTTCGGGTTCCAGCACGAGGTGGCGCCGAACACCGCCTCCGTCGTCGCCTCGCTCGACTACGAGTGGAACGACGCGGACTGGATGTCGCAGCGCGGCGCACGACAGGGCCGCGAGAAGCCGATGTCCATCTACGAAGTTCACCTCGGCAGCTGGCGCCGCAAGCCCGAAGAAGGCGGGCGCCATCTCACCTATCGCGAGCTCGCCGAAGAACTCCCCGCCTACGTCCGCGATCGCGGCTTCACGCACATCGAGTTCCTGCCCGTCATGGAGCATCCGCTCTACCGCTCGTGGGGCTATCAGACGACCGGCTACTTCGCGCCCACGTCGCGCTTCGGCTCGCCGCAAGACCTCATGTACCTCGTCGACCAACTCCATCAACACGGCGTCGGCGTCATCCTCGATTGGGTCCCCTCGCACTTCCCCTCAGACGAGCACGCGCTCGGCTATTTCGACGGGACGCACCTCTTCGAACACGAAGACCCGCGCCTCGGCTTCCACCCCGACTGGAAGTCGCTCATCTTCAACTACGGTCGGCACGAAGTCCGCTCGTTCCTCATTTCGAGCGCGCTCTTCTGGCTCGACAAGTATCACGCCGACGGCATCCGCGTCGACGCCGTCGCCTCGATGCTCTACCTCGACTATTCCCGCCGCGCCGGCGAGTGGATCCCCAACCAATACGGCGGCAACGAGAACATCGAAGCCGTCGAGTTCCTCAAACGCATGAACATGGAGATCTACGGCGCCTATCCCGACGTGGAGACGTTCGCCGAAGAATCCACCGCCTGGCCCGGCGTCTCCCGGCCCGTCTACGAAGGCGGTCTCGGCTTCGGCTTCAAATGGGACATGGGCTGGATGCACGACGCGCTCCAGTACATGGAACGCGAGCCCGTCTACCGCCGCTTCCACCAGAACGACCTGACCTTCCGCGCCATCTACATGAACAGCGAGAATTACTGCCTCCCCCTCAGCCATGACGAAGTCGTGCACGGCAAGGGTTCGCTGATCGGCAAAATGCCGGGCGACGACTGGCAACGCTTCGCGAACCTGCGCCTGCTGCTCGCTCAGCAATGGCTCCAGCCGGGCAAAAAGCTGCTGTTCATGGGAGCGGACGTCGGACAGTGGGGGGAGTGGAACCATGACGGCTCGGTGGATTGGCACCTGCTCGATTGGTCGCAGCACCGCGGCGTGCAGCGCCTGCTTGAACAGCTCAACCGCATCTACAAGGAGTGGCCGGCGTTGCACGAGCTGGACTGCGCCCCGGACGGCTTCCGCTGGCTCGACGCGAGCAACGCCGACCAGTCGCTGCTGTCGTTCATGCGCAACTCGCGCACGCCGGGACAAGAGGTCGTCATCCTCCTCAACCTCACGCCGGTGCCTCGCACGAGCGTGGTCCTCGGCGTGCCGAAACCGGGCCGGTGGTGCGAGATCCTGAACACCGACGCGGGTGAGTTCGGCGGCTCGGGCCTCGGCAACCTTGGCAAAGTGGCTTCGAAGCCGGTTCCTGCGCACAATCTGCCTCATCGGATCGTCGTGACGGCGCCGCCGCTCTCCGCGATCGCGTTCAGCCACGAGGAGGCGTAGTCGGCGGTAGTATCGGCGCGTAGACGTCGCAGGGCGCCGCGCCGACGGAGCGCGGCCCCTCGCCGATATCGAGGGAGCCCACCCGTGAGCAAGCGTTATGTCTGCGTCCACGGACATTTTTACCAGCCGCCGCGCGAGAACCCCTGGCTCGAAGCGGTCGAGCAGCAAGACTCGGCCGCTCCCTACCACGACTGGAACGAGCGCATCACCGACGAGTGTTATCGCCCGAACGCTCAGTCGCGCATCCTCGACGACGACGGTTGGATCGCGCGCATCGTCAACAACTACGCTCGAATCAGCTTCAACTTCGGTCCGACGCTCATGTCGTGGCTCGAGCGGCATGCGCCCGACGTCCACGAGGGCGTCATCGAGGCCGACCGCGCGAGCGTCCAGCGGTTCGGCGGTCACGGTTCCGCGCTCGCCCAGCCGTACAACCACATGATCATGCCTCTCGCCAACGCTCGCGATCGCCGCACACAGATCCGCTGGGGGCTCGACGACTTTCGTCGGCGCTTCGGCCGCGAGGCCGAGGGCGTCTGGTTGCCCGAAGCCGCCGCCAACCTCGAGACGCTCGACGACCTCGCCGAACACGGCGTCGCCTTCACGGTGCTCGCTCCGCGACAGGCCAAACGGTTCCGGGCGATCGGCGCCAAAGACTGGACCGATTGCAAATCGGTCGGCATCGACCCCAGCCGCGCCTATCGCTGCAACCTCCCCTCGGGCCGTAGCATCGTTCTGTTCTTCTACGACGGGCCGATCTCTCAGGCGGTCGCGTTCGAGCGACTGCTCAACAACGGCAACTATTTCGCCACCCGCCTCCGCGACGCGCTGTCGGACGCGCGCGACTGGCCGCAACTCGCGCACATCGCGACCGACGGCGAAACCTACGGGCATCACCACCGCTACGGGGATATGGCGCTCGCGGTCGCGCTCGACGCGATCGACGCCGACCCTGACGTCGAACTGACGAACTACGGGCACTTTCTCGCGCTCCACCCGCCGGAAGTCGAGGCCGAGATCCATGACGACAGCTCCTGGTCGTGCGTGCACGGCGTCGAGCGCTGGCGATCGGACTGCGGCTGCAACGCGCTCAATCGGCATGGCTGGAATCAGAGATACCGCAAACCGCTCCGCGACGCGCTCGACATGTTGCGCGACAGGCTGGTCCCGCTGTTCGAGTCGGCCGCCGTCGAGTATCTCACCGATCCGTGGGCCGCTCGCGACGCCTACATCGCGATCATCAACGACCGCTCGGAGGAGAACGTCCGCCGCTTCTTCGAGAAGCACGCCGTCCATCCCCTGCACGAAGAGGCCCGCATCCGGGCGCTGCACCTTCTGGAAATGCAGCGGCACGCGATGCTGATGTACACCAGTTGCGGCTGGTTCTTCGACGATATTTCGGGGATCGAAGCGGTCCAGGTGCTGCTGTACGCGGCGCGGGCGATGCAAATCGCCGAGCACGTCTTCGGCAAAGATTTCGAGGCCGACTTCCTCGCTGAACTCGACAAAGCTCCTTCCAACATCGCCGAGCATCGGAGCGGCCGCGAAGTGTACGAGCGCTACGTCCGACCGGCGAAGGTGGACCTACCGCGCGTCGGCGCGCACTATGCCGTGGCCTCGCTGTTCAAGGAGACGGCCGGCGGCGAGATCTACTGCTACGACGCCGAGTCGCTGGGCGAGCGCGCCTTCAACGCCGGCCGAACGCGGATGGTCGTCGGTCAGGTGAGGCTGACCAGCACGGTGACGCAGGACCGCGAATCGCTGACCTACGCCGTGCTGCACGCGGGCGATCACATCATCTCGGGCGGAGCGCGCAAACGCCGCGGCGAGCACCCTTTCAGCGAGCTCGCGCAGAAGCTCGCCGACTCGTTCGAGAGAGGCGACATCGCCGGCATCATCCACGTCATGGAAGCCGAGTTCGGCTCGTCGAGTTTCTCGCTGGGCTCGCTGTTCAAAGACGAACAGCGGCGGATCGCGCAGGCCATCTCCCGTTCGGCGATCGTCCAGGTCGAGTCCGTCTATCTCTCGTTGCACGAACAGCACCAAGCGTTATTGCGATATCTGTCCGGGCTCGGCATTCCCATTCCGAAGGCGTTGCTGATGCCCGCGCAGTTCGTCACCAACCATCAGTTGCTCAGCGAGTTGCAACTTCCGAACCCGGATTCGCGGAAGACGCTGACGCTGGTGCGGGCCGCGCGGCGCGAGTCGATCCCGCTCGACGAGTCGTCGATCGGCTTCCACTACGAATCATGCATTTCGAGGCTCGCCAACAGGGTTCTGCGCGAGCCGAACACCGAGAGTCTCGAGCGTCTGGATGCTTTGCTGGAAGTCGCCGTCGAGTTGCCGCGCACGCCCAACCTCGCCCGAGCCCAGTTGGCCGTCTATCGCCTGCTGCACGAGTCGGACGACCGAGTCGCGCCGGAGGATCGAAGCGCCTTCGGCGCGGTTTTGAAGAGGCTGGCCGATCGGCTGCGGGTCCGCGCCCCGGCCGTCGCGGCGACCGCTCGGTGACGAATCTCACACGAAACTTTGCAAGCGTCTCAGTGTGATCGCCCGATACCGGGAACGGCGCGGCTGGCGTGTTTGGGATAGCATGCCCACGCGTCAGTGGAGGCGGCGTAGGTCTCCGCAAAGCAAGCGAACGACTTTGGAGCGGCCGACCCTCCGGCCCGACTGGCTCAGCCGTGGTCCTGACGTCGATTCTCTCGCTGCTGGTCTTGGCTTTGGCGGCTCCGCTGGTGCACCGGTTCGCCGGGCGCCTCTCCGGGTGGCTGCTCGCGCTGGTTCCGGCCGCGTGGACCGCGTGGTACGCCACGCTTCTTCCGGCCGTGGCGGCGGGCGAGCCGCTCAAGCCGCGGCCGATCGAGTGGGTCGACCAACTCGGCTTCGCGCTTTCGTTCAACGTCGACGGCCTCTCGCTGCTGTTCGTCCTGCTCGTGCTCGGCGTCGGCTCGCTCGTCACGGTCTACGCCGGAGGCTATCTGCACGGACATCCCCAACTCGGCCGCTTCTTCGGCTTCCTGTTCGCCTTCATGGCCTCGATGCTCGGGCTCGTCGTCTCCGACAACCTCATCGCGATCTTCGTGTTCTGGGAGCTGACGTCCATCACGTCGTTCCTCCTCATCGGCTTCGGACACGAGCGAGAGTCTGCACGCGCGGCGGCGTTGCAGGCGCTGCTCGTCACCGGCATCGGCGGCCTGGCCTTGCTGGCCGGCTTGATCCTGCTCGGCGTCGCGACCGGCTCGTTCGAACTCGCGACGATCGCGGCGTCCGACGTCTCGATCGGCGACCACCCGCTGTACATCCCCATCCTCGTGCTCGTCCTGCTCGGCTGCTTCACCAAGAGCGCGCAAGTGCCGTTCCACTTCTGGCTGCCCGGTGCGATGGAGGCGCCGGCGCCCGTCAGCGCCTACCTCCACAGCTCGACCATGGTGAAAGCCGGGGTCTTCCTGCTGGCGAAGCTCAACCCCGTCCTCGGCGCGACGCCGGAGTGGGACTGGTCGCTTAAGCTGGTCGGCGCGACGACCATGGTCTACGCGGCCTTGCTGGCCAGCCGATCGACGCAGTTCAAGCGGGTGCTGGCCTACACGACCGTCAGCGCCCTCGGCGCGATGGTCATGATGCTCGGCATCCTGCCGCGCGAGCACGCCGCGGCCGGCAGCGCCGCCGTCATGGCCTTTCTCCTCGCCCATGCCCTCTACAAAGGCACGTTGTTCATGGTCGCCGGCGGCGTCGAACACGCCACCCACGTCAAAGACGTCGAGAAGCTCTCGGGCCTCGTCCGCATCATGCCGATCACGTTCGCGGCGGCCGGTCTCGCCAGCGTCTCGATGATCGGGTTGCCGCCGCTGTTCGGCTACGCGGGGAAGGAGCTGCTGAAAGCCTCGTTCAAGCAGGACTGGGTATGGGGCGACGCGATGCTCGCGTCGATCGTGCTGACCACGGCGTTCACCACGACCGCCGCGCTGCTCGTCGCCTTCAAACCGTTCTTCGGCAAGACGAACGAGCCCGCCGCGGCGGCGCACGAGAGTCGGCCTTCGCTTCTGCTCGGCCCGGTCGTCCTCGCCGCGCTCGGTCTCGCGGCAGGGCTCGCGCCGCGGTACTTCATCGACGGTCTCGTCGCCTCTGCGACGCGAGCCGTCACGGGCGACGATATCGCCGTAAGCCTCGGCATGGCCGAATTAGTCAAGTTCAGCTGGCCGACCGCCGTCGGCGTCGCGCTCGGACTGGTCGTCTACTGGTTCCGCAGCGGGTGGAGGCGCGGCACTGCTTTCCTCGGAGACGGCTCGCCGCTCGCCGGCCCGCGCGTGTTCAAGGCGTGTCTAAACGGTTCGCTGGCGGGCTCGGGCCGCGTGACGCGGGTGCTGCAAAACGGCTCGCTGACCATGTACATCCGCACCTGCGTCGCGGCGTTGCTGGCGCTCGGCGGGTTGTTCGCGTGGGGCCGAGTCGCCCCGCACGAACTCGCGATTCCCCCGATGTCGGTCGAGCCGTTCGACGTCGTTCTCATCCTGCTCGCCGTGGCGGGCGCAATCGGCACGACGCTCTTCCGGCGTCGGCTCGCGGCGGTCGCCGGCCTCGGCGTCGTCGGCCTCGCCATCGCGCTCGTCTTCGTCGTCTTCGGCGCGCCGGACGTCGCCATGACCCAATTCGCCATCGAAACGCTGACGGTGCTGATCTTCGTTCTCGTCTTCTATCACTTGCCGCAATTCAAAACCTACACGTCGTTGCCGCGGCGCATGTTCGATTGGGTGCTGAGCGGGCTGTTCGGCGCGTTCATGGCGTCGCTCGTTCTGCTGTCGTCCTCGACGCCGATGGCGGCGCCGATCTCCGACTACTTCTCCGAAGCCGCGGTGCCCGGCGCCAAGGGCCGAAACATCGTGAACGTCATCATCGTCGACTTCCGCGCGACCGACACCTTCGGCGAACTCGTGGTGCTCGCGCTCGCCGGCGTGGGCGTAGCGACCTTGCTGCACCTTCGTCGCCGCCGTGAGTCGGACGGAACGCCGCCCGCTTCGACTCCTCACTCGAACCCCAAGCCGAACGCCGCGAGCGACCCGAGCGGAGGCCCGGTATGAACTCCGTCATTCTCCGCACCGGCGCCGCGTTCCTGCTCCCGCTGCTGGTCGTCGTGTCCCTCGTCATCCTGCTGCGCGGGCACAACGAACCCGGCGGCGGATTCGTCGGCGGGCTCACCTCCGCCGCGGGCTTTCTGTTGTACATGCTCGCGTTCGGCGTGCCCGCCGCCCGCTCGATGCTCCGCGTTTCGCCGCTCTCCATCCTGACCTTCGGGCTCGCCGTCACGCTCGGCTCGGGGCTCGTCTCCACGCTCGGAAGCGATCCCTTGTTCGCCGCCCGCTGGACCGACCTCGAACCGATCGAAGGAGTCAAAGTCGGAACGCCGTTGCTCTTCGACATCGGCGTCTACCTCGTCGTCACCGGCTCCGTGCTGCTCATGCTGTTCACCATCGCCGAGCGGGAAGCGGTCGGACCATGATGCACGTCTTACTCGCCGTCGTAGTCGGGGTGCTGTACGCCGCCGGGCTGTACATGATGCTCCGTCGCTCGATCATCAAACTGCTCATCGGGCTCGCGCTCATCGGTCACGCCTCGAACCTTCTGATCTTCATCTCGGCCGGCCTGCTTCGAGGTTCGCCGCCGCTCGTCCCGCCCGGCGAGGAGCGGCTCGAACTCGTCCACACCGACCCGCTGCCCCCGGCGCTCATCCTCACCGCCATCGTCATCTCTTTCGCCATCGTCTCCTTCGCCTGCGTACTCGTGAAGCGCGCCTATCAGGAAGTCGGCAGCGACGATCTCCACCAGATGAGGAGCACCGAAGCATGAGCCCGTTGCTGCTTGTCTCTCCGGTGCTGTTGCCGATGCTCGGCTTCATCATCAGCCTCGGCTTCTGGAAACGACCGCCACTCCAGCGGTGGATCAACATCGTCGTCTCCGTTTCGCTCGTCGCCGTCGGAGCAACGCTCGTCTGGGCGGCCGCGGACGGAGAAGTCGGCGCCGTACGGCTCGGCGACTGGCCCGCCCCCGTCGCCATCACCTTCGTCGTCGATCGCCTCGCCGCCGTCATGATCCTCTTCGCCGGCGTCGTCGCCACCGCCGCCTCCCTCTATTCACTCGGCGGCATCGACCGCCGACGCGAAGCCTTCGGCTTCCACCCGCTCATGCTCACGCTGCTCGCCGCCGTCTGCGGCGCCTTTCTCACCGCTGACCTCTTCAACCTGTATGTCTGGTTCGAGGTCATGCTCCTTTCCTCGTTCGTGCTTCTCTCGCTCGGCGGCGGGCGGCACCAACTCGAAGGCGCGATCAAATATGTCGCTCTCAACCTGCTCTCCTCGGCCCTCTTCCTCGGCGCGATCGGCCTGACGTACGGCATGCTCGGCACCCTCAACATGGCCGACCTCGCCGAAAAGCTCGCCGCCGCCGAACAGCCCGAACGCTTCACGCCCGTCGCCGCCGTCTTCATCACCGCTTTCTCCATCAAGGCCGCCGCCTTCCCCTTCTTCTTCTGGTTGCCGGCCTCCTACCACACCCCGCCCGCCATCATCTCGGCCGTGTTCGGCGCACTGCTCACCAAAGTCGGCGTGTACGTCATCATCCGCTTCTTCTCGCTCATGTATCCGGGCTCGCACCCCGACGCGGCGCTCGTGTACGAGACGCTCGGCTGGATCGCCGGCACGACGATGCTCCTCGGCGTGCTCGGCGCCGCGGTCCAGACGAACATGCGTCGCCTGCTCTCGTTCCACATCGTCAGCCAGATCGGCTACATGCTGATGGGGCTCGCCATCGCGGGCGCCGCCCTCGCCGTCGCCGAACGGCCCGGCCTCGACGAGGCCGAACGCAACGCCGCGCTCGCCGCCGCCACGCTCGCCCTTGCCGGTGCCGTCCTCCACACGCTCCACAACATGATCGTCAAAGGCGGGCTCTTCCTCGTCGCGGGCGTCGTCGAACGCACCGAGGGCGCCGACGACCTCAACCGCGTCGGCGGCCTCTACAAGTCTCGGCCCGGCCTCGCCGCCATCTTCTTCGTCCTCGCCATGTCGCTCGCCGGCATCCCCGTCCTCTCCGGCTTCTGGTCGAAGGTTCTTCTCGTCAAAGCCGGTCTCGAAGCCCAAGCCTACGGCCTCATCGCCACTTCGCTTCTCGTCAGCGTCGTCACCCTGTTCTCCATGACCAAGATTTGGATGTACGCGTTCTGGAAGCCCGCGCCCGAGCCGAGCCCCATCGCCGAGTCCGACCGTGTTTCCTCCATCGGCACACGCGACCCCCGCAGCGGCCGCGGGCTGTGGGCCATGTACGCCGGCTGCCTCATCCTCGCGACCGGCGCCGTCGTCATGGGCGCCTTCGCCGCACCCATCGTCGATTACGTTGAAGCGGCCGCCGCAAACGTCATCGACCCCCGCAATTACTTCGACGCCGTCCTCGATCGCCCGCAGCGACTCTCCACGGAGGCGACGCCTTGACCATCTTCGTCTGGAACATCCTGCTCGCCCTCGCCTGGGCAATCGCCCTCGGACCGCTGACGACGACCAACATCGTCATCGGCTTCGTCGTTGCCTTCTTCGCCCTGCGCGTGTTCTGGCCCCGCGACGCCGCGGGCGGCAACGAAGGGCTGCGATACTTCGACAAGGTCCTCGAAGCGGCCCGCTTCGCCGGCTTCTTCGGCGTCGAACTCACCCGCGCCAACCTCACCATGGCCCGATACACCATCTCCCCCCTCTCCCAACTCAAGCCCGGCATCGTGGCCATCCCGCTCGAAGAAATGACCGACACGGAACTGACGATGCTCGCCAACCTCATCACCCTCACGCCCGGCACGCTCTCGCTCGACGTCTCGGCCGACCGCACCCATCTGTTCGTACATTGCATGGACGCGTCCGACCCCGACGGAATCCGCCGCGATATCAAGGCCGGATTCGAACGCCGCGTTCTGGAGCTGTGGCGATGATCGGCTGGCCTTCGTTTCTCCTTTCCGTCGCCACGCCCGCGCCGGCGCCGGCGCGGGCCGCCGCGGCGGACGCCGGTGCGGCGGTGCACGCCACGGCGTTCATCTACGACGGCGCCCTCATCGTCATCGGCGTCGCCATGCTGCTCACCTTGGGCCGACTCCTTCGCGGGCCGACGCTCGCCGACCGCGTCGTCGCCCTCGACCTGCTCGCCTTCTTCGCCGCCGGCGCTATCGCCGTCTCCGCCGTCTCGTTCCAGCGCAACGAACTGTTGATTGTCGCCGTCGTCGTCGCCCTGCTCGCGTTCATCGGAACCGCCGCCTTCGCCATGTACCTCGAACGAAAGGGCCGCTCCGATGCCGAATGAATTTGTCGACGTCCTCGCCGTCGTCGCCGAAACCGCGGCGTTCGTCATCGGCTCGGTCTTCTCGCTCCTCGCCGGCGTCGGTATATGGCGCATGCCCGACGTCTACACCCGCATGCAAGCCTCCACCAAGGCCGGCACGCTCGGCATCGCCTGCATCATCATCGGCGTCGCCATCCATTTCCGCGAAGCTCTCACCGGCCTCGAAGCCGCCCTCGTCATCGCCTTCCTCTTTCTCACCGCGCCGATCGCGTCGCATCTCATCGCCCGGGCCGCCTATATCCTCGGCGTCAAACCGTGGGACCGAAACGTCGTCGACGACATGGCCGCCTGCTACGACCCGCACGTCATGGAACTCCGCAGCCCGGACCAGGCCGGACGGGCGCCCACCTCCAGCACGGACATCCGCGGAACGGCTGACCCTCGCTCGAACGACTGACCGCGTTCCTTCCGCTTCGCGTCACCTCGCTCGACACCCCGGCTTCCCGCCGGGTTCCCGTCAATTGCCCATAGTCCACGTCGCCGGCTCTCCTTACCGTCACCTGATTGCGATGTGATTCAGCGGTCGTGAGGCACGATGCGTCGTTCGCCTCGGTCGCTGCAACTTGCCGTCGCTACACCACCCCACGACACGGGAGTCGCACCCGATGAGCCATACTGAAAGCCACGTCTCGACCATCGACCGAACGCTCAACCAGACGCACCAATGGCTCGACGAGATCGCTCTCGTCGGCACGCTTGCCGATCAAGGACAGGCGTGGTACGCGCTGCGTGGTGCGTTGCATGCGCTCCGCGACCGTATCCCGCTCGAAGAAGCCGCACACCTCGGCGCTCAACTGCCGACGCTCGTCCGCGGCGTTTACTACGAGGGCTGGAATCCGAGCAAAACGCCCACAAAGGAGCGCACGAAAGCAGCCTTCCTCCACGCTGTGGGTGAGAAGCTCGGTCGTCCCGAACAAATCGACGCGGAAACCGCGGCTCGGGCCGTCTTCAAATGCGTCGACAATCGGATCGACGACGGTGAGGCCGAACATGTCCGACACATGCTGCCTGACGAGGTCATAGAACTCTAGCCCAAGCACTGACCTCGCCCCTGGCGCCGCCTACGCCGACAGACAGAGCGCCGATCAACGACTCGGCGCCTTCTCACACAACGACGCTCGTTGCCCAAGCTCTCAAGACCCGAAACCAGCACGCGTTCGATGCCGAAATGCCAAGAACGCCTCAAAACGCAAAGCGAGATCCTTGCAATGATCGACAACGCCACTCTTCGTCAATTGGCTGAACTCGGAGGCGAGACCTTCGTCACCGTCTATCTCCCGACGCACCTGGCCGGCCGCGACACACGCGAAGACCCTATCCGTCTCCGTAATCTGCTCGACGAAGCGGAACGCTTGGCCGAACAACGCGGCGAGCGGGTCGAAGACGTGCGAAACCTCATCGAACCGGCCCGCAAGCTCGAAGACGACGACCTCTTCTGGCGTCACCAGGCCAACGGCCTTTGTCTCGTCCTCGGGAATGGTCAAATTCTCGGTGCCGACCGGATGAAGGTCATCAAACTCGCGTCCAGCCCCGAACCGGTCGTCGCAATCAGCGATCGCGTCCATGTCCGGCCGCTCATTCCCGAAACGTCCAACGCCGGCAAGTTTTATGTGCTTGGCGTCGCGATGCACCGCGTCGTCCTGCTCGAATGCTTCGCCGACCGCTACCGCGAAGTCGATCTCTACGACGTCCCGAAAACCATCGAAGACGCGGTCGGCTACGACTATGAGCAACGCTCGCTTCAGTTCCACAGCGGCACCGCCGGACACCAAGGGGATCGTCCGGCGCAGTTCCACGGTCAAGGCAGAGCGGGCGGTGAGGACCGCGACGAACTCGACGCCTTCCTTCACCGGGTCGCCAATGGCATCGATAAGATTCTCGCGGGCGAGACGCGCTCGCCGGTCGTCCTCGCCGGCGCCTCCGAACTTGTCGGCAAGATCCGGTCCGCACTCGACCACCCCCGCGTCGTCGAAGGTTCGCTGCGAGGGAGCGTCGACGCCGCCGATCTCGACAAGCTCCACGAAGAAGCGCTCGCGCAGCTCGGACCGGTCTTCGACGAAGCCCGACAGGAGGCGATCGAGACGGTGAAATCCGCTATCGGGCACGGACAGGGTTCGGTGCAACTCGAAGCGTTGCTCAGCGGCGCCGAGAACGCCCGCGTCGGAACGCTCCTCGCCGATTGCAGCAAGCCCGTCTGGGGTCACGCCGACGGCGACGGCGACGAATTGGGCATCCAAACGCATTCCGAACGCACACCGACCGACGACGATCTCCTCGACCTCGTCATCGGGCGAGCGATCCGCAGCGGCGCCCGGGTCTTCTCCGCCGCCGAAAGCGAATTGCCCGGCGAAACCGCCGTCGCCGGCGAAATGCGGTTCTGATCGTCGGCCTCGGCCCTACACCCGGGGTCCATCCTCCGGTCCAACATGCCCAACGATCCTCGTGAAGCGGCTCTACCAGCCGCTTCGTCTCACGCGCCGAGTCCCGCAATATCCCAATCGACCGTTCGTTCGGCTTCGCCCGCTCGGGCGTATCGCGCCTCACCTACCCGCAGCCTCCTTTCTGGTCACCTGTATCACCTGCGCCCCATGGTCGCGACTTCCTCATCCACGCGGCCCGCCGAGTCGTCTCGTTATCGTCGGTCCTCATGAACACCCACGCTTCTCCAGCCCGGCTCGCCTACCGCTCACGCTCGCTCTCCGTAGCGGCGAAGCTCGTCTGCCTCCTCGTCTGCGCGATGTCGCTTCTCGCGTCGCGCACCGCCCAGGCTCAAGCCCTCGGCGTCGGCGAAGTCTCCACCCCCGGCGTCACCCGACCGCACGTCGATCGCGCTATCGCCCTCTTCCAGCCGACCGACGAGCAACTCGAACTCATCGAGATCGCCTACGACCTCTACCTCGACCGCGTCCGCGACACGGCCGACACCATGCGCGAGGTGCAGCGGGCCGCCTTCGACGAGTATCGAGACACCGGCAACCCTGAGATCTGGCGCGACCTCATCCCCGTCGTCGACCGCTACGAAGCCCGCCGCGACGAACTCGACGCCGACTTTTTGGAAGAGGTCCGCCTTGTCCTCGACGACGCTCAGCGCGAGCGGTGGAGCCGATTCCAGCGCGACCGACGCCGCATGATCGGCCTCACCGACGGAGGCCTCGTCTCCGGAGATTCGGTCGACCTTGTCGACGTCGTCGAGCGAACCCGGCTCTCCGAAGACGCTCGCGCCGCCGCCCTGCCCGTCCTTGATCGATACATCGCCGAGATGGACCGCCTGATGATCGAGATCGCCGAGGCCCGAGACGAACTCGACAAACAAGCGCTCGACGCGTTCGCCGACTTCGACTTCTCGGCCCAAGAGCCGGACTTCACCGCCTTCAACGAACTGCTCAACGGCGCCACGCAACTCTCAGCCCAAATCCGCGACGTCAACCAGCGATACGCCTCTCTGCTCGCCCGGACCATCGGCGGCGAAGAGGGCGACCGCATCGAACGCGCCTACCTCTCAGCCGCCTACCCCGCCGTCTTCCGGACCTCCTCAGCCGAGCGCACGCTCGACGCCGCTCTGTCCTTCGACGACCTCACCGACGAGCAGCGTGAGTCCATCGAAACGCTCCGAGACCGATACTTCCGCGAGGTCGAGCGTTCCAACGAAGCTTGGGTCGACGCGATCCAGGAAGCCGAGTCCGGCGGCACCATCGAAGACCTGTTCGCCGGCGTCGGCTTCGGCGACGAAGCCGAGCGGCAAGCGCGCCGCGATCGACGCGACCTCGATCGCCGATACGCCGACACCGTCCGCAACTTGCTCAACGACGAACAGTCCGCACGCCTCCCGCAACCCGCCCGGCTCGAGTCGGAACGACGCTCGATGAATCGGTCGCGATCGTCCGGACCCCTTGCGACCGATCGGAGGGCCGCGTGACGCTCGCTTGTGCGAAACCAGTTCCGCATCCGAACGCAGTGGTCGCCTTCCACTGCGACCGCTCGTTTTCGTACCATCCGAGCGCTGCGACGCCCGCGGGACGCCGGCGTCTGCGGCGGTCGGACATCCGTACTCCGCTCCGGCAGTCGATTCGGGAGATCGCGTGAGAGAAGCCGAAGGTCATCCAGCGCCGCACCGCGACGCCGCCCCGCCCGCCACCGACGGCTCAGGCGGCACGCTTGACGCCATGCTCGCCGGCTTCGAAACGGGCCAGGGTCAGGCTACCGCTCCACACGCCGACAAGGCGGGCGCCGCCGCGAACGCTGCGCTCGACGACGTACCGGAATGGGACGACGCCGCCGCCGACTCCCTCTCTCCCGAGCAAGCCATGCGGCTGCTCGCCGTTCCCATTCGCTTCGAACGAGGCCGTCTCGTCGTCGCCATGGCCGACCCCGACGACGACCAGGCCGCCGACGAAATCTCCGTCACCGCCGGCTTGCCGGTCTCTCGCCTCGCGATCCTCGAAGCGCCGCTCCGGCAACTCATCCGATCCGCCTACGGCACCACCGCCGCCGCCATCGCCTCACGACTCGGCGGCGATCAGGACGCCGCCGGTGATTCGCTCGCCAACCTCGAAGCCATCGACGCCGATGAGCTTCACCGCATGGCCGAGCAGCCCACGCTCATCAATCTCGTCAACCTCATCATCCTCGAAGGCGTCCGCTCGCGAGCCTCCGACATCCACATCGAACCCTTCGAGCTCACCCTCTCCGTGAAGTACCGCGTCGACGGCGTGCTCGAAGAACAATCCTCCCCTCCCAAACACCTTCAGCCCGCCATCACAAGCCGCATCAAAATCATGAGCGGCATGAACATCGCCGAGCGCTACGTCCCGCAGGACGGCCACATCACCCTCCGCTTCGAAGGCCGCAAGGTCGACATCCGCGTCTCCACCGTGCCGACCATCTACGGCGAGTCGGTCGTCATGCGCATCCTCGACAAGGAGTCCATCTCCCTCGACCTCGCCTCGCTCGGCATGAGCGACGCCCATCAGCGCGTGATGGACCGACTCATCGAGCTCCCACACGGCATGGTCCTCGTCACCGGCCCCACCGGCAGCGGCAAAACCACCACCCTCTACGCCGCGCTCTCCAAGCTCTACTCGCCCTCCAAGAAAATTATCACCATCGAAGACCCCGTGGAATACGAACTCTCGGGAATCAATCAGATCCCGGTGAACCCCAAGCGCGGCCTCATGTTCGCCACGGGCCTCCGGGCCATCCTCCGACAAGACCCCGACGTCATCATGGTCGGCGAGATCCGCGACGCCGAAACCGCCGAGATCGGCGTCCGGTCCGCCCTCACGGGCCACCTCCTCTTCTCCACGCTGCACACCAACGACGCCGCCGGCGCGCCGGGCCGACTCATGGATATGGGCGTCGAGCCCTACCTGCTCGCCTCCGTGCTCGAAGGCGTCATCGCGCAGCGCCTCGGCCGACGCATCCGGCCCGACGCCCGCGCTCTCGAGCCCATGCCCGAAGTCACCAGGCTCCGACTCAGCGACGACGAACTCGCGCTCTTCCCCACCGGCGACGACGGTTCTCCCATGTCCTACGCCGCCCGCCCGGCTAAAGAAGGCGACTCCGGCTTCGAGGGCCGCGTGGGCTACTACGAACTGCTCGAGATGAACCCAGCCGTCCGCGAAGCCATCGCGCGCCGCGCCAACGCCGGCGAGTTGCTCCGCTGCGCGAACGCCGACCATGTGACCATGCGCCGCGACGGGCTTATGAAAGCCGCCGCCGGCGTCACCAGCGTCGAGCACGTCCTCCGCGCCACCCAGGACTCGGAGGGCCACGCCTGATGGCCACCTTCCGATACGACGTCGCCGGCCGTCAGCGACAGGACGCCGCCGGTAGCGGCGGTGGCGGCGGCGCGCTCACCATCGACGCGCCCGACCGCGCCTCCGCCGTCCGCGCCCTCGTCGCCCGCGGCGTCACACCCGTCAAAGTCGAATTGCTCACCGGCCGCGCCGAACGCGGCGCCGCCCGCCGCTCGCCCGGCTCGCCCGCCAAAGCCGACGCCGCCGCCGACCGTGGCTCGCCGCTCGGCCGCCGCGTCATGTCGCGCGCCGAACTCGTCGCCTTCGTCGGCGAACTCGCCACCGCCGTCCGCGCCGGCCTCCCCATTGTCCCAGCCCTCAAGACCATGGCCCGCGCCGGACGCTCGCCTGCCCAGCGCGCCATGCTCGCCGCCGTCATCGACGACGTCGAGAAAGGAAAGTCGCTCGCCGACGCCATGCGATCCGTCGGCAAACCCTTCAACGACCTCGTCGTCAGCATGGTTCACGCCGGCGAAGTCTCGGGCAAGCTCGACGAGGTGCTCTCTCAGGCCGCCGACCTGCTCACCAAAGACCAGAAGCTCCGCCGCGCCCTCACTTCCGCGCTCGTCTACCCGGCTCTGCTCACCCTCGCCATCGTCGGCGCCATCGTCGTCCTCGTCACCGTCATCGTCCCCAACATCCTCGCCGCCGTCGAAGGCCAGATCGAGACGCTGCCCCTCCCGACGCTCATCGTTCAGGAAGTCGCCGCCTTCTTCGGCGCCTGGTGGTGGGCCGTGCTCCTCGCCATCGCCGCCGCCGTCGTCGTCTGGCGCCGCCTCTACTCGCAGCCCGGCCCACGCGAAACGATCGACCGCCTCTTCCTCCGCACCCCGGTCCTCGGACGGCTGCTCCGCGACGTCGCCGTCGCCCGCTTCACCCGCACCTTCGGCACACTCGCCGGCGCCGGACTGCCCGTACTCAACGCCCTCAAAATCACCAAACGCACCCTCGGCAACAAAGCCCTCGAACGCGAGATCGACCTCGTCTGCGACGACGTCTCCCACGGCTCCACCATCGCCGAACCGCTCGAACGCTCCGGCTACTTCCCGGCACTCCTCATCCAGATCACCGCCCTCGGCGAGCGCACCGGCAAGCTCGACGAAACCCTCCTCCACGCCGCCGACGCGTTCGAGGAACGCACCGAGCAGTCCGTCAAGATCTTCACCCAGGTCCTCCCGCCCATGCTCATCGTCGTCCTCGCCCTCGTCGTCGGCTTCGTCGTCCTCGCCGTCATGCTCCCCCTCATCGAACTCCAGGGAGCGATCTCCACCTGACGCGATCCGCTGATACACGACCCGGCTCAAGCCCAACCACCTTGCGACACGCACGCACACCCATCCGATCACACCGCACGGATCAGAAACGCATGAACGACACACGCAGCATCACGACCGCCCGCCGACACGACGCCTCGAACGCTCGCCACCGCAAGTCGCGGCGCGGCTTCACGCTCATCGAGGCCATCGTTATCATCGTCATCCTCGGCGTGCTCGCCTCCGTCATCGGCCTCCGACTCATCGGACGCATCGGCGAATCCAAGCAGGGCGTCGCACAGACCAACGCCCGCAACCTCGCCAGCGCCATGGAACTCTTCCTCGCCGACCACGGCTCGGTCGTCGATCTCGAGCGCGAATCGATTCGCGTCCTCTACGAAGCTCCCGACGGCGTCGACCCGGACTCGTACGAACCGCTCGTCCAGAACCCGGAAGCCCTCCTCGACCCGTGGGGCAACGAGTTCATCCTCGTCGTGCCCGGCGAGAAAAACGTCGACTTCGACATCGTCTCCTACGGCCGCGACGGCGAGCCCGGCGGTGAAGGCGAAGACGCCGACATCGTCGCCCCCTGAGCGCACCCCGACACCTCTCTTCCGAGCGACCGACCAACGAGCATGACCCAAGCCCGACGTTCACATCCCGTCGCCCGAGCGTTCACCATGATCGAAGTGATCGTTACGCTCGTCGTGCTCAGCGTCGTGCTAGGTGTCGTCACGCCGCGACTGCTCAACCTCCGCCAAGACGACGCCGAACGCGTCGCCCGGCAGTTCGCCGACGCGCTCAACGCGGTCGCCCGCCGTTCCGAGATCGGCTCCCAGCCGCTCGCCATCGTCTTCGACGACGAGGGCCGCGAGATCGAGGTGCTCTCGCTCCGCCGACCGCGCGGCGCGGGCCGCGAGATCGAACCCGAGTGGGCGCCCGATCCGTTCATCGCCCCCGTCGAGCTCGAAGAAGCCCGGCTCGTGCGCGCGCTCGTCGCGGGCGTCGTCCAGCCCCCCGGCGCGTGGCGCGTCGACGTCGAGCCCGGCCGCACACGACCGGGCCTCGAACTCGCCTTCGCCCCGCTGAGCCGCAGAGAGCGCGACGCATCCGCGTGGACCGTCTCGCTGCCCGCTTGGGCGAACCGCGCCGTCGTGCGCGCGCCGAGCGGCCGCGTCGTCTCGGGCGGCGCCGCCGCCGCGCAGGCCGCGCCGGTCGATCTCGACGAAATCGGCGCCGGAGAGGCGCGATGGTGAACCACGACGCTTCAACGCGGTCCCGACTCGTCGAGCGCCCACGCGTGCCGGGCGGGCGCTGTTTCGTGCTCCTCGACGCGCTCGTCGCGACGGTCGTGATGGGCGTAGCCCTCGCCGGCATCATGACGCTTTCCGCCGCCGCGGTGCGATCACAAACCATGGGCGAGCAGATGCAGATCGCCTCGATGATCGCCGACGAGCGCCTCGAATTACTGGTCGCGCTCGGGCCCGAGGGCTACCGCGCCGAGTTCCCGCGCCGCGACCGGGCCGACGAACCGTGGTCGAACTACGAGTGGGAACTCGACGTCGAGCCGGGCGCGGCGGGCGACCCGTATTGCGCCACGGTGACGGTGACGTGGACGCACGCCGGCTCGGTGCGCACGGTGTCGGTGGATACGCTCGTGGCGCCGCGCCTCGGGAACGAGCCGGACCCCGACCGCCGTCCGCAGGAATCGCTGGGGAGGTCTGGATGAACCGCTCCCGGCGCGCGCTCACGCTTATGGAACTCATCGTCGCCGTCGTCGTCGTCAGCCTCATCACCGCGGCGACCACGGCGGCCATCAGTCGAAGCCTGCAAGCGGCCGAGGCGTCGGACCTCCGCGAACGCGCGCTCGCGCGGGCCGACCTCGCCGCCTCGCGAGTCGCGCTCGACCTCGCCTCGACCGTCCGCGACGGCGACTTGTATTTCGTGAAGCTCTTCATCCGCTCGGGACGCGTCGGCGGCGCGGCGGCCGACGAGCTGGTCGTCTTCGCCATGCCGAGCTCGCAGGCCCGTTTCGAGGCGACCGGCCTCGGCGCGAGCGACGCCCAATCCGAGGGCGCCGAATACGAGGTCGGCTATCGGCTTGCGGGCGCGGACGAAGCCATCGGCGGCTCGCGCTCGCGACTGCGCGACGCCGGACCGGGCGTGCTCTGGCGGCGCCTCGACCCCGTGCCGGACGAAGCCTGGGACGGCGGAGGCGTCGTCTTCCCGGTCGTCGAAGGTCTGGTCTCGCTGTCGATCGAAGCATTCGACGGCTCGGAGTGGCGCGAGACGTGGGACTCCGACCGCGACGGGCTGCCGCACGCCGTGCGCATCACGACGGTCGCGAGCGCCGAAGGCGGACGCCGCGACGCGACCGCGACGGCGCGGCGGATCGTCGCCATCGACCGCGTGCCGACGCCGTTCGTCACCCTCGCGCCGCAGGACCGAGTCGAGCAAGCCAACGAAGCCGCGCAGCAGCAGGGGGGCGGACGATGAGGCGCGTCGACCTGGATCGCAACGGTCCGCACGCGAGATCGACGCCGCTTGTGCGCTCTGGTTTCGACCGTCGCCGCCGAGCGTTCGCGCTCGTGGTGGTGCTCTTCGCGGTCGGCGTTTCGACGGCGGCGCTGCTTCTGCTGCAAGCCTCGGCGTTCCGTCAGGCGATCGGCGGTCGCGAAGCGCTCGGCGCCGTGCGCGCGAAGTGGGCCGCACGATCGGGGCTCGAAGCCACGATCGCACGGCTGGCGTTCAACGTCGAACAGCCGTCGGAGAGCGACGCGTTCGTGACGATCGACGACCTCGCCGAAGTCGGAAGCGGCGCCGTCTTCCCGGGCTGGTCCCGGAACGCCGAGGCGACGGCGGAGTGGGAGATCTACGCGTGGGAGGGCGAGACGCGTTTCGACGGCCCGGTCGACGCGCACACGAAGGTGAACGTGGCGCGCATGACCGTGGACGATCTGCTCGAGCTGGACGGGATGACCGAAGACGCCGCGGCAGCGATCGTTGATTGGGCGGACGCGGACGATCTCGTGACCGAGTTCGGCGCGGAGTCCGGCTTCTACGGTCGAGCCACGCCTCCGTACGAGCCTCGGAACGCTGCGCCGAGATCGCTGGAAGAGCTTGAACTTGCGGCCGGGGTGGACCCGACGTTGCTGCGGGGCGAGGACTGGAATCTGAACGGGCGGCTCGATGCGAACGAGGACGACGGCGACGCGTCGTGGCCTCCCGACGACGCGGACGGCGCGCTCGATGCGGGTTGGTCGGAGTTCATCACGACCGAGTCGGTCGATCAGGGTCTCGCGCTGTCGGGCCGGGAGCGTCTGTATCTGCCCACAGCGACGAACACGGAGCTTTCGGCGCGGATCGACGGGCTCACGGCGATTCAGGCGCGTGCGATGACGGCCGCGTCGAACTCGCAGCAGCTCGCCGACGAGAACGGCGAGCTCGATCTGGACAGGTTCCTTCGGAACGGCTTGCCGCAGCTCGCGGTGGCGACCGGCGAGTTTTCGGACATGGAGATCGCGCAGATCGCGCCGCTGAACCGGGATCAGTTGGAGGACATTTTCAGCGAACTCACGATGCACGATCCGGAACTCGGGCCGCGCCCGGGGAAGGTGAACATCAATCTGGTGCGTCGCGAGACGTTGGATTACGTGACGATTTTCCGCGAGAACCCGGGGCAGGCGGACCCGATCATATTCCTTCGCGACTCGAACCCGGCGGGGTTCGTGAGCATCGTCGACCTGCTCGACGTCGGGGTGGCGCCGATCGAACTCGCCGAGTTGTGGCGCCATCTCGATACGCTGTCGAACGCGTACGTCGTGACGTCGCGCGGCCGCGATCTCGCGACCGGGATCGAAGTCGAAGTACAAGCCACGATCGAGCGCACGCGGCTGCCGGTCGTCATTTCGGAGATGCGGATCAGGTGAACGCCGAGCGATCGAAAATACAGGCTTCGCAGGAGGATGCGGGTTCCGCTTCGACGCGGCCTGCTTCGGTCGCTGTGATCCACGACCAGGGCGATTCGGTGTGCGTCGTGATCGCCGAGCGATCAGGCGACGCGGCGCGGATCGTACTGGCGGAGTCGGTGGCGGCCGGATCCGGGGTTGCGGCGCGCGTTCGCGAATTGGTGGAGCGGCGCGGCGCCGAGCGTGTCGTGCGGGTCGCGCGGTCGGGGGACGCCGTCTGCCGGGTGGTGGAGGCGCCGCAGGACGAGCGTCGCGGGGCGATGGAGGACGCGATCGACCTGCTGGCGGAAGCGGAGCTGCCCGGGGAAGTCCCGTTCTGGCGGCGAGGCGCCGAGTTGCTGGAGACGGGCGCCACGGCGGGGATGCGCGCCGCGTTGCTGACGGCGGTGCCGGAAGATCGATCCACGTTCGAGCCCGTGCTGCCGGATGACGCGTCGTCGCGGGAGACGATCGTGGCCGAACCGCTGGGGCTGGCGGCGCTCTTGACGATCGGTTCGGCGGACCGGCCGCCGCACGCCGGGGTGTTCGTCGGGAACCCGCACGTCGATTCGATCGGCGTCGCGGCGTCGGGGCTGCACCATACGGTGGTGCGCTCGATCCGTGAGACGGGAGAGGACCGCGCGTCGTTCGAAACGGCGGGGGACGCGGCGTTCGAGGCGGCAATGCGGCGCGCGCATCTGAGCGATGGGGCGGTGGATGACGTGGTGCGCGGTTCGACGGCTGGCGGTCGTCGGATGATGATCACGCGATCCGCAGCGGAAGGTTTCGCGGCGAGGATGGAGGGCGCCCGTGCGGAAGGCGAATGGCTGGCGTCGTTCGGGGTGGCGGCGGCGGTCGCGGAACGGGTGTTGACATCGGGCGTGCGGCCCGGCGGCGCGTACGACCTTCGGGACGCGGAGCCGAAGCGGCGGCGCTCGCCGCTGGTGCGGGTGGCGGCGCCGCTGTCCGAGCCGCGAAATGCGGTGGCGCTCGCGGCGCTGGCGTTGGTGCTCGTGAGCTTCGTGCCCGCGATCGCCGCGTGGGCGCGGATGAACGCGTTGACGCAGCGAGCCGAGCGATACGAAGCGGAACTGGGGCTGGTCGCGGGGTCGAGCCGGGGCGAGGGGCCGTCGATCGACGAGCGTCGGGAGTTCTATGCGGTGCTGGACGAGACGCGCGCGCCGATGACGAAGGTGCTGGCCGATCTCGCGGCGTCGCTGCCGGCGGAGAGCGTCGAGGAAATCGCGCTGGTCGAGCGGCTGTCGGTCGAGCTTGACGAAGGCTTCCGGCTCACGGGGCGGACGCAGGACCGGGACTTGGTGGCGGCGTTCACACGGAAGCTGGATGAAACGACGGTGTTCGACGGGATCAGCATCGAGCGTGTGTCGTCGCCGGCGCAGGCGGGCGCGCCGATCGAGTTCGAGGTGATCGGTCGGGTGTCTCGTCCGTTCGCCGCGGCTCGCGGCGTGCGGGATTATGCGTCGAATCCGGCGGCGGAGTTCATCTACGGGGTGGTGACGGATGAGGAGATCGCGGCGGCGATCGAGGCGGAGGCGGCGCTTCGTCGAGCGGAAGCGGCGGAGCGTCGCGAAGCCGAGGACGCGGAAAGCGGGGCGACGGTCGCCGACGAGAGCGACGACGGGGACATTGAGGGCGACGGCGTCCGCGTGGTCGACGCCGACGGGGACGGGGACGCGAACGGCGGCGGCGCGACGGCGGACGCTCGGCGCCGGAGCACGCCCGCGGGCTCGAGCCGGCGCCCCGAGCGGGACGAGAGCGTGGCGCGATCGGTCGAGGAGTCGGGCCAAGAAGAGGTGCGGCTGGCCGACGACGAAACGCGTGCTGAATCGCGTCGTCAGGTGTTCGAGGGCGGCAGCCGAGCGCAGCAGGAGGAGGCGGCGCCGGAACCGGTGCCCGACGCGCTGACGGACGCGGAGATCGGCGAGATGGGGAGGATCGAGGCGCTCCGCGCGAGTTTGGATCGGAAGCGGATCGCGCGGGAGCGCAGCGATCTCGACGAGGAGACGAAGGCGAGATTGGAAGACGAAGCGGAGCGGCTGCGCCAGCGAGCGCGGGAAGCGGCGGGAGATTGAACGGATGGGTGCGTTGATCGAACGTTACAAGTCGCTTTCTCGTGCGAGCCGGTGGGTGGTGTGGGCGGTGGTCGCGCTCGCGTCGTTTCTGGTGTGGGACACCGGCGCCGTGATGGCGTCGGAGTACGGCGAGCGGGCGGACGCTGCGGCTGCGGACATCGCCGAGTACGAGCGGGTGCTTCGGCAGCGGCGTGCCGGCGGGGATCGTCTCGACCGCGGCATCGAGCGGCACGGGCCGGTGGATTGGGTCGGCTCGGCGACGGAGCGAGAAGCGGAACTGGCTGACCTGGTTTCGTCGCTCGTCGAGGCGCATCGCATCCCGCAGGGGTGGTCGACGTCGTTCAAGACGACGCGGCTGCGTTCGGCGGCGGCCGAGCGGCTGTTCGCGCCGAAGCGGGTCGATCGGCTGGTGTGCACGTTCACGTTTCAAGCGTCTCCGGAGACGATGACGGCGGTGGTTCGTTCGCTGGAGGGATCGCCGATCGTGTTCGGCGTGAACGCCTTGAACGCGCGAGTGACGGATCGGAACGCGCAGACGCTCAGCGTGACGCTGGACGCGGAGACGTGGGTGTGGGAGGCGGGCCGATGAGCGGGCGTGAACGGGAAAGCGGCTCGGGTGGGCCGGAGGGTGTGGAGTCGCTGGGCGCGGCGGGTTGGGTGTCGCTGGGTGCGGTGACGCTGACGACGGTGGTGGTGGTTTGGAACGCGACGTCGGTGGCGCCGGCGATCGTGGGCCCGGAGCCGAACGCGGCGGAGATTCGGGCGGACCGCGAGAAGCTGATCGCGCAGCATTCGTCCGGGCTTGAGCGGGACGCGGCTCGGCTGGACGGACGGTCGATGTTTTTCGTACCGCCGCCGCCCCCGCCTCCTCCGCCGCCGCCTCCTCCGCCGCCCCCGCCGCCGGCGCCGCCCGCTCCTCCTCCGCCGCCGCCGGGTCCGCCGCCGCCGCCCAGTCGGTACGGGGGGCCGGACATCGTGGCGATGATGGGCGACACGGTGTGGTTCGACGACGAGCGTCGCCGCCGAGTAGGCGCGGAGGACGACACGGTGGAAGTGGTTTCGACGCGTCCGCCGTGGTCGGCGACCCTGCGTTGGCGCGGCGTGGAGTTTGAAGTGGACTTTTGGGAGAACACGACCGAACGCCTGATGTCGAATCCGCCGCGCGGGGGCGCGGTATTCGAAGGCGACGAGTCGAAGGAGGGGGAGGAGGCCGCCGCGGAAGGCGGTTCGGCCGACGAATCAGACGACCCGAATCGAGAGAACGACGCCGATGCATGATGTTGTAGACAACCGAGTTTGTGCGCCCGCTCTCCGCTTCGTGCGTCGGGGCGGCGTGCTGGCGTGGTTCTCCGTGATCGCGATGTTGTCGTGCGGACCGGCGGCTCTCGCGCTGCAAGCCGAGGGCGAGCGCAGCATGGCGGACAACGGTCGTCGCGTCTCCAACGAGGAGATGACGACGCTGGCGTTCGACAACGTGACGGTGGAGCGGATGATCCCGTTCATCGTGGAGGCGACGGGGAAGGTGGTGCTGCCGCGCAGCGAGATCATGTCGCGGCGGATCACGATCATCAACGATCGGCCGATCCCGCAGTCGTACGCCGTGGACCTGGTGTTCTTCGCGTTGCAGCAGGAGGGCATCGGCGTGGTGGAGACGGACGAACTGATCATTTTGCGCGACATCGCGGAGATCGATCGTCAGGACGTGCCGGTGCTGGGTCCCGAGGAATCGACGCTGGGTCGGACGGACTTCGGTTCGATCGCGGAGAAGGTGTATCGGCTGGAGCATCAGGCGGCGGACAACCTCGAAGAGGTGCTCGAAGAGGCGGTGCCGGATTTCGCACGGATCGCGTTCGACCCGATGTCGAACCAGGTGGTGGTGCGGGGCAACATCTCGCTGCTGCAACGGATGGAGCGGTTGATCGAAGCGCTGGACCAGCCGAGCGCGGCGTCGCTGCGTTCGCGGACGTTCAAGTTGCGCTTCGCGGACGCGGAGCAGATCGCTGAGAACATCCGGGAGCTTTTCGAAAGCGAGGACGGCGACGCGGGAGCGAACCGGCAAGCGATGCAGCGGTTCTTCCGCGGTCGAGGAGGCGGCGGGGACGACGACGACGCGGCGTCGACGAGCGCGAATATCCGCGTGACGGCGAATACGCAGCAGAACAGCGTCACGGTGCTTGCCGAGCCGGACGTTCTCGAGCAGGTGGCTTCGCTGGTGGGCGAAGTGTGGGATCAGCCGCTGCCGGAAGAGGCGGTGGTGCCCCGGATTTACGACCTCGAACACACGGACCCGGTGCGGATCGCGTCGCTGCTCGAGGGTCTGTTCGGCTCGGGCGGGGGGACGACCGGCGGCGGCGGGCAGGGGCAACAGGGCGGCGCGCCGGACGAAGCGCAGGGCGCCGGGAGGCTCGCGGGGCAGTTCACGTTTCAGGCGCTGCCCGAAGCGGGCCGGCTGGTGGTGGTGGCGAAGTCGCCTGACAATCTTTCGGTGATCGACGCGATCATCGAGCAGGTGGACCGTCCGCAGACGGTGGGCCTGCCGCGGGTGGTCCCGTTGAAGCACGCCGACGCGGAGGAGCTTGCGGAACAACTGAACGCGTTGCTGTCGGAAGAGGGAACGCTCGCGCAGATTCCGCGGCAGGAGCGGGGGTTGCAGCAACTGTCGTCCAACGCGTCGCCGTTCGCCGCCGACGAACAGCAGCAGGAAACGGACACGGAGCAGGCGACCGAGTTGATCACCTTCTGGTGGCAGCGGGCGAGGCCTCCCGAAGATACGCGGGGCTCGTCGAATCTGGTGGGGAAACTGCGGATCGTGCCGGTGTGGAGGCAGAACGCGGTGATGGTGCTTTCACCGCCGGAGTACATGACGAGCGTGGTGAATCTGATCGAGGACTTGGATCAGCCCGGGCGACAAGTGCTGATCACGGCGGTGATCGCGGAGGTCGCGCTCGAGGATGCGTTATCGCTTGGGCTGCGATGGGGCTCGGAGCCGTTCGTGCTCGACAACACGGACAACGCGTTCGCGGTGGGGACGAACACGACGGCGCAGGAGAACGACGTGCTGGGCAACCTGTTCGACACGTCGGTGCTGGACGCGTCGATCGATCTGAATTTCGTTTTGCAGGCGCTGGACCTGAACAACTCGTTGAACATTCTGTCCGAGCCGCGGATTTTCACGTCGGACAACCAAGAGGCGGAGTTCTTCGACGGGCAGGACGTGCCGATCGTGGAGGACGTGCAGTTGACCGACACCGGCACACGGAACACAACGCGTACGTATCGCGCGGTGGGCATTCGTTTGGCGGCGCGGCCCCGGATCACGACGGACGGGAACGTGGACCTTCGGGTGAATCTCGAGTTGTCGTCGATCGGTCCGGGTCAGGCGGCCGACGATTTCGTGATCATCGATCGGCGGGAGACGACGACGCAGCTCATCGTGAACGACGGGCAGACGGTCGTGATTTCCGGCATTCTGCGTTCGGAGGAATCGGACGTGAAACGGAAGGTGCCGCTGCTGGGCGACATCCCGCTGCTCGGCGCGTTGTTTACCTCGGTCGAGGAGCGCGTCACGAACACGGAGCTCGTGGCGTTCATCACGCCGCGGGTAGTGAGCGGTCCGCAAGACCTTGACGCTCTGAACGAGCCGTTCCGCGAGCGATTGGACGTGCTGCGTCGGACGCTGGATCGAAGCGTGGACGAGGCGGGGTCTTCGCCGGATCGCGAGGGGCCATGATCCCGCGATCGGTTGTCGTCGGGCTGGCGACGGTCGTGCTGTCGCTCGTAACGATCGCCTCATTGGGGTGCGTAACGGTCGAAGAGCCGCGCGGTCGAGACGACGCGAGGCGGAGCGCGGATGGACGACCGTCGATCGACGGACCGGTCGCGCGTCCCGTCGATTCGGCTGTGACACGGAACGCCCGCGTCGTCGTCGGTGTCAAGACGGTGGGCTCGATTCGGTTCGATGGTCAGCAGTTGCCGCTGTTCTCGCCGGACGGCAGGTACGCAGCGACGCAGACGGGCGAGGCGCCGCAGTGGCCGACGCTGCTCGCGGGGTCGGGTCAAACGATCGAGCCGAGGTCGACAATCGCGGCGTACGACGTGACGGCGTCGCCGCCGCGGCGATTGGCGCTCGCGGAAGCGGTTCCTGCGGGATCGCTGCTGGGCCGGTCGGCGGACGATGCGGGATTTCTGATCGAGCGCGTGACGCCGACGGGCGAGCGGGTCGTGGAGCGGGTTTCGTGGTTGTCCGGGAAAAGGAGGCCGGTGTCTTCGTCGGGTGAGGGGCTCGTCGCGGCGCACGGGACGCTGATGCCGGAGCCGCCGGGTTCGGAGGCGCCGGTCGCACGGGCGGTGTGGAGCGAGCGGTCGCTTGCTGAAGCTACGGCAGGATTAGCAGCACCCGGCGGACAGGTGCGTCGTGAAGCGGGGGTGCGTTTGATGCTTCCGACGGCGGCTGCGCGACCGGACGTCGTGTACGCGGTGGCGCAGCGGGACGACGGGGCGGTCGGTTCAACGCTGGTCGCATTGAGTCTTCGGGACGCGGCGTCGCCGGCGCTTCGGAGCGTCACGTTGGCGCGGGCGCCGATCGGAAATTCGAGCGATCCGAGCGTGGCGTACCAAGCGTTCGCGGCGTTGCAAACCCCGCTGCCGGCGAGCATGAACGGCGTCGAGGGCGTGACGCCGCCCGGTTTCGTGTTCTTTCATCCGCAGCGGCGGCGGATGGCGGTGTTCGATTCGTTCACGGGGGCGGCGACGCTGTTGGCCGAGGAGTCGTCGGCGGCGGCGTGGCACGTCGAGCGGGGCTCGCGTGGGCGACTGATTTGGGGGCTCTTCGTGACGACGTCGGAGGGTCTCGTCTATCAGGGCCTGCGGGTCGGCGAGGGCGAGGGCCGAACGCTCGTCGCGTCGGAGCCCGCTCCGGTGCTGAGCGAGAGCTTCGTCGTCCGGCTGACGAGCGATCCGGACTGGCCGTACATCCTGGTGGGCCCGGATCGGCGCGACCCCCGCTCACTGGTGGTGTTGAGGATGCGGACGGCGGGCTGAACGACCCACGGGATCAGCCGCGTACGTCGTCTGCGACATCGTCGTCGGGCGAATCGGTGCTGTTGTCCAACTCGGGCTGGTGGTCGGGGTGGACCGCGAAGACTTGGAAGCGGTGGCCTTCCGGTCGGAGTCCGAGTTCGCGACAGACTCGATCGCGGATTTCGGCGAGTTCCGGGACGTCGATCGCCTGAACTTCGTTGGTGTCGACGCGGATGAGCAGGTCGCGCGGTCGTCGACCGTATACGAGTTGATAGTGGGCTTGCTCGGCGTCGAGGAGCACCTGTTGAATGATGCCGGCTTCCTGGAGCAATTTGATCGTTCGATAGATCGTGGCTTTGGAGACGCGGTAGCCGCGCCGCCTCATCTCATCCAATAGTCGATCCGCCTCGAAGATGTCGTCCATGCGAAGGAGGACGTCGAGTATCTGAGCCCTCTCGGGGGTGTACTTCTGCCCGAGTTTTTTGAGGTGGCGTCGAAACACGGCGCAAAGAGGTTCGACGACCTCGATGTCGGCGCCGGAGTTGTGATTGCGAGGCTGAAGCGGCTGAAGGTCCATGATCCAAGTGTAGCGGCCCGCGTAGGCCCAAACGCCGTCGGGGGCCGGCCCCGCCCACGCACTGACCGCGCACCATCGGGCTCAGGGCTTCTTGCGGCTGCGGGCGCGTCCGCCCGGCCTGCGCGTCGCGGCGTCGGTGGTCGATTCGTCGGTCGCCGCTTTGCGATTCCCGCGATCGGTTCGCTGCGCGCGTCTCGACGCGGCGCCGCTCTTTCCAGCTTTCTTAGTCGGGTTCTTGCGGGCCGGCGCGTTCGGGTTCGATTCCCGCCCTTCGCCGCGCTTCGGCTTTGCCGGCGGGGGCGAGGCGTCTTTGTTCACGCGTTTGCGTTCCGCTCGGCCGATGGGAGAAGCCGAACGGTCGTCGGCTTCCACGGCTTTGACGGCGGCGGCGAGTTCGCGGAGTTCGCGGCGCGGGTGGAGGGGAACACGCTCGAGCCCGCTGGGGCCGAGGGAGTCGTCGTCGGCGGGGGAGCGACCGGCGCCGGAGCGGTATTCCCGAGCCATTCGACGTTCGACCTCGCTGACGATGGTCTCGCGTTCGTCCTCGGGCGCGAGCATGAGCGCGGCGATCCACCGTCTAGCGAGTTCGACGCCGCCGGACTTGAGCAGTTCACTGAGCATCCGAAGATGATCGTTGGGAAGCAGCTGCGGCGACTCGTCTCGCGCGTTCTCGGGCGGCTTTGGGGCTGTCCTTAGCGGCTTCTTGCTCACGCTTGTTCGCTCCGCTCCCGTCTCTGGCGTGCTCACCGGTCGCCCGCAGCCGCGTTTCGAGGGTTTGCACGAAAATTTCGAGTCGGTCTACGCGTTCCAACAACCGCTCAAGGGTATCAGCAACGGCCGAGAGCAACTCGCTTGGTGTCGCCTCGCGGAGTACATGGACGGCGGACTCGGACTGCCGCATCGGGCCGACACCGGTCATCAGCCAGTGCGCGTTGATGTCATAGGCTTCGCAGATTCGCGAGAGGAACTCGGCGCTGGGCGCGTGTCCCTGCATGTAACGGCGCGCGGTCTCGGGATTGTGCCCGGTTTCGGAGGCGATCGCTCGGTACGTTCGATCGCCGACCGCGGCGAGCAGCCGTTCGTGCAACGGCGATCCTTCGTGTGACGCGCTCGACATCTGGACTCTTCTCCTCCGGACTCACGACGAAAGCGGCACGCTAAGGCAGAAGAGCCGAGTGCGGCAACAACATCGAGCGTGTTCGGAGCGGCGAACACTAAGTCGTGGCGTTGGATCGGTCGGCGCCTCAATCACGAGTCAGTTTGTGGCCTCAGACACACATCAGCCGCCGTGTTATGCACACTCGGTGCCGGAGGCGGTTCAGCCCACGTCCGCGACCTCGCCGCCGCTGCCGACCCGCTTGCGGAGTCGGCTGCGGAGAAGCCGCTCCTCGTCGCGGGCGAGTTCGGGCGAGCGGGCGACCCAATCTTGTGCGTCGCGACGGGCCATTTCCAACAGATCCGTGTCTCGGGGGAACGTCGCGTGCCGGAACCCGAGCAGGCCCGATTGCTGAGAGCCGGCCACCTCGCCCGGCCCGCGGAGCGCAAGGTCGGCCTCCGCGAGCGCGAATCCGTCGGCGGTGTCACGCACCGCGCGAAGCCGCGCCGCGGCCTCTTCCGTCGACGCTTCTCCGATCAGGATGCACCGGCCTGGTTTCTCCCCCCGGCCGACTCGGCCTCGCAATTGGTGCAGTTGAGCCAGGCCGAACCGCTCGGCGTGGTCGATCACCATGAGCGTCGCCTCGGGCACGTCCACGCCGACTTCGATGACGGTCGTACTGATCAGCACCTCGGCTTCGCCGGAGCGGAAGCGACGCATCGTCTGGTCCCGCTCGGCCTTAGAGAGGCGACCGTGCATCGCCTCCAGGCGCAGGCCCCGCAGCGGACCCGCTGTGGGTTCGGCGAGGGCGTTCATCGCCCACTCGACGCTCCGTAGCGCCTCGGCGTCACCCTCGGCGATCGCGGGAAACACGACGAAGGATCGCTCGTCGCGGCTCGCGGCGTCGCGGATCGCCGTCCACGCCGCGTCGGCGGCGCGCGGCTCGATCCAGTCGGTCGCGACGTCAACGCGGACGCCGGGGCGACCCCTCAGCACGCTCACGTCCAGATCGCCGAACACCGTCATCGCGAGCGTCCGTGGGATGGGCGTCGCGGTCATGACCAGCGTGTGGGGGACGCCACCCTCCCTGCCGGCCTTGGTCCGCAGGGCCGCCCGTTGGTGGACGCCGAAGCGGTGCTGTTCGTCGACCACGGCGACGGCGAGGTCTGCGAACGAGACCCCGCCCGAGAGCAGCGCGTGGGTGCCGATCACCAGGTCGGCGTCGCCCTGCCGCACGCGGGCGGCGACGGCGTCCCGATCGGCCGGCGGCATCGAGCCGGTGAGCAGTTCGACGCGCACGTCGGCGCCGGCGAGGACGCCGGATATGACGCCCAGATGCTGCTCGGCGAGCACCTCGGTCGGAGCGAGCAGGGCGGCCTGCTTCCCGCTCGCGACCGCCATCAGCATCGCAAAGAGAGCCACGGCGGTTTTGCCGCTGCCGACGTCGCCCTGGATCAGTCGATTGGCGGGTTCGTCGCGCGTCAGGTCGGCCACGAGATCGCGTACGACCGCTTCCTGGCCTTCGGTGAGATCGAACGGGAGGCGACCGCGAATGCGTGCGTCGATGCGCTCGTCCCACCGCAGTCGGGGCGCGTGCGACGACGCTCGCAGACGAGCCCGCCGCTGCGATACGGCGAGTTGCACCATCAGCAGTTCGTCGAACGCCAGCCGCCGCCGGGCCTCGGCTGGTTCGTCGTCGTGCTCGGGGCGGTGCAACATCCGATACGCGTCTCGGAGCGAGGGCAGTTCACGGCTGCGGCGAAAGTCCGGCGGGAGATGGTCCTCGAGAAGGGGGAGGACCGCGTCGAGGCAGCCGCCGATCACCGCGTCGATCTGCCCGCTGGTCAACGCTTCGCTGGCGGGGTAGACCGGTCGCACGCGGCTCGCCTTGGCTTCGACGTCTCCGCCGGGTTCGTCGGGCAGCGGTTCCCAGCGCGGATTGACCATCTGGCGACCCGAGCCGCCGGGCCCGAACTTCTGCGCTTTGCCCTGCACGCGGAGCGTCATGCCGGGCACGATGCGTCCGGCGAGGTAGGGCTGATTGAACCAGACGAGGTCGAGTCGGCCGGAGTCGTCAATCAGCACGGCTTCGAATCGCTTGCGGCCGCTGCGGACGGCTCGCGCGGCGGAGACGGTTCCTCTCGCCGTGCCGACCGAGCCGAGTGGTAGCGCGGCGATCTCGCCCTCGGCCTCCTCGCGTTCGTGCCGAAAGGGGATGTGGTCGATGAGATGGGCGACGCTCGCGACGCCCAGAGCGCGAAAGGCCGCGCCGCGTCTCGGGCCGACGCCCGGCACGCTTTCGATCGGCGAAAGCAGAGTGAGCCCGGAGCGAGAAGCAGGTCGGCCGGGGTCGTCGTCCCGAGCATCGCGGCGGCCCTCGTCGGCCGTATCGCATCGCTCGGGCGGCTTTGACGTGCGCACCATCCGCCTCAGGAGGCGTCTGGCGCCAAGATGACGATCTCGACTCGGCGAGAGTCTTTCTTGCTGCTGCGAGGTTCGGCCGGTCCGTAGCTGGCGACGTACATGCGGTCTTTGCTGAGCCCACGGGTGGAGAGATACTCCTCGACTGAGAGCGCTCGCTCGGCGCCGAGGCGTTCGTTGGTTTTCCAACCCGACTTACGGATCGGGTCGCTGTCGGTGTGGCCCGCGATGCGGATGAGGTTGTCGGGGTAGCGCTGTTGGATCGTGCGTGCGATCCGGTCGAGTTCACGCTTCGCCTGCTCGCGTAGTTCGGCTTTGCCCGACGAGAAAAGGATGTCGCCGGCCATTTCGACGACGAGTTCACCGGGCCGGCCGTAGACGGTGGCGCTGGTGCCCTCGAAGCCCGTGGTGGTCGGACGTTCGGAGACCATCGCGCGAGCTTGAGCCAACTCGCTGCGGAGTTGGTTGACCTGCGATTCGAGCCGGTCGCGCTCGTTCGAGACCGCGGCGACACGGGCGTCGCACTCGTCGAGCGCGGCGGCGAGTTCGTCGCGCGACATGCGGAGCTCTTCGTTCTCGAGGCGGAGCGCCTCCATCTCGGCGCCGTCGCCGCTGGCGCAGCCGACGCTGAGCCCCGCCGCCGCGAGCACCAAGGCCAAAGCGGCCCCACGCCGCGCCGATCGTCCGAAAGCCGTTCCCATCGTGCGATGCTCCCGTTTGGGTCGTTCTGCGGTCGACGCCCAAGGCGGTCCGACCCGGCGCCGTCCCTGGCCGCGCCTTCGCCGGGATGGAAGATAGCACATCGACGACCCATAACGCAGCGGCTGCCTGCGAAGACCGGGGGAACGTCGCGCGACCGGGTCCGCCCCGCCGGCGACCGAGCCAGGATTCGTGCTCGCCGACTCAGGGCAGGTCGATCGGCGTCGCCCACATCAGCGTCAGCCCCCGCTCGACCACCGGCTTGGCGTACAGCAAGAGCAGCGTCGCGGCCGCGAGATGCGGGCCGTAGGGCAGGGCCATGCCCTCGCGGCGGAAGAGTTTGGAGAGGAACACGCTGCCGATCGCCCAGAGGATGCCGAAAAACGGCGCCACGAAGAAGGCGATGGTTGGATCAATCCAGCCGACGCAGGCGCCGACACCGGCCATGAGGTGAACGTCGCCGAGGCCCATGGCTTCTTTGCCGAAGGCGATCGAGCCGAGGATGCGGACCGCCCAGACCACGCCGCCGCCGATGAGGTAGCCGAGGCAGACGCCGCCGAGGACGCGCAGCCAGAGCGCCGGAGCCGCCTGAACGAGGCCGCTCTCGGCGTCGCGGACGACGGCGAACGCCTCGCCCAGCGGAGCGGCGGGCGAGGCCAGCCAGAACCCGAGCGTCGCCAGCACGAGAATGGGCAAGCAGAACAAGGCTTCTTTCGCCATCTCACGCCGGGCGTGGGGGTACTGCACCCACATCGCCGCGGTGTCGGGCTCGCCGGCCGTCGCAGCGCCGGCTTGTTCGGCCTCCGACTCCTCGCCGCGCACCGCCAAATTCCGCAGCACGACGCCGGCTGCGAGACCGACGGCCGTGCCGATCGCCATGCCCTCGATCGCGAAGCCCGACGCCGAGCCGAGCGTGAAGCCGAGGAACATCAACGCCAGCGCCGGGCCGGTCAGGAACAGCGTCCGGATCAGCAACCGACCCACGCCGACGGTGTCGGCTCCCGGATCGATGTCGGTGTCCGCGTGGGTCGGGACGTCACCGCGGGCGGCCAGCGCTTGCTTTTCCCAAGCGTCGTAGTCGGCGAAGCTTCGCGGCAAGGCGCCAAAGTGGAGCAGCGCGATGCTGACCGCGACGCCCGCCATGCCCAAAAGTCCGGCCCCCAGCCACGGGCCCTCGGCAACCGGGATCGCCCAGGCGTGGGGCGACCAACGCATCGAACCGGCGCCCGCGTACTCGATCCACGCGGCGTTGCCGACGTGGCCAATGAACGCCGCCGCCACCATCAACCATACGATCTCCAGCGGGATCGTGAAGGTCTTCGCGTCGATCAGCGTGATCGCGACCAGCGAGGCCACCAGCGTGAGCATGACCGCGTAGACGGGCCAGACGGCGCTGAACATGCTTCGGCCGCCGTTGTTCGTCCACTCGGGGGCCCACGTCTCGCGCACCGCCTCCGTATAGCCGAGCCACTCAGTGCCGATCGGGTTCATGAACCAGAGGGCGAACGTCGCGCCGAACAGCAGGGCGACCGCCAGTTCGACAAGGGGGTATTCCGCGCTGATCGGCGTCTTGCAATATCGGCACCGGCCGCGAAGCAGCAGCCAGCCGACGATCGGCACGTTGTCGCGCCAACTCAGCTTCGTGTCGCACGCCGGGCACGCGGACGCGGGGCGCACGACGTTGAGCCCACGCGGTAGGCGGTAGACCAGCACGTTCAGGAAGCTGCCCACGATCGCGCCGAGCGCGGTGACGAACAGCAAGCCGTTCAACGCCGCCGCCAGATAGATCAACTCGTGTCGCGCCACTTCGGCTCCGATCGACGGCTCGTCCGTCCCGCCTCGCTCCGTTGCGCCCGCCGGATGACGATGCGCCCAGGCGCCGTCGAACGGTTCGGCGCGGTCGCACGCTCAGCTTTCATCGTCCGACCCGCCCACATCGCTCGAACCGCCGTCGCGGCCGCGGTCGAGTTCGCGCACCCGCTGCTCGGCTCGGTCCTGGATCGACTCGCAGTGTGCCTTGAGGGCCATGCCCTCTTCATACGCGGCGACGGAGGCTTCGAGGCCGATCTCGCCGGATTCGATCCGGTCGATCAGTTCTTCGAGGCGTTCGATCGCCGCCTCGTAGCTCAGCTTCGAGATGGCTTCGAGGTCGGGGCCGCCGTCGCCGCCGTCGTCCGCCGCTGGTTTGGTCGTATCGCGTTTGGTCACCCCGAAAAGCTACCTGACGAGGGCGGCGCTCGCCACGCGGCGGTTCGGTCCGGGACAGCCTGACGCAAGCGCCGAACCGCCGATCACCGCCCGTACACTGGCGGCATGGCCACGGACGCGGCTGGAGCCAACCTCGATTCTCGCGATGACCGTCTCGCCCGCAACAAGCCGAGCGACCGCCCGATCCGTGCGCTCGATCCGCTGGTGGTCAACCAGATCGCTGCCGGGGAAGTCGTCGAGCGGCCCGCCTCGGTGGTCAAGGAACTGATCGATAACGCCCTCGACGCCGGGGCGAGCCGCATCGTCGTCGAGCTTGAACGCGGCGGCGTCGAACTCGTCCGCGTTACCGACGACGGCGTCGGCATCCCGGACGATGAACTCGGTCTTGCCGTTCAACCGCATGCGACGTCGAAGATCACCGCCACCACGGACCTCGACGCGATCGCGACGATGGGCTTCCGCGGCGAGGCGGTCGCCTCCATCGCCTCGGTCGCGCGACTCGAGATCCGATCTCGGCGCCGCGGGGCCGCGCACGCCGCGCTGCTCTCTGTCGCGGGCGGCGAGGCGGAACCCGTCAAGCCGGCCTCCGGCCCCATCGGCACCCGCGTCACGGTCCGCAACCTCTTCTTCAACACGCCGGCGCGCCGTAAGTTCCTCAAGACCGACCAAACCGAACGCGGCCACTGCCTCGACATGGTCCGCAACATGGCGATGGCCCACCCGGCCGTCGGTTTCGAGTGCCTCTCGGACGGCCGCACGCTCCTCGACGTTCCACCCGATCAGTCGCCGCGTGAGCGTGTGCTCGCCGTGCTGGGCGGAGAACTCGCCGAGCAACTCATCGACTGCCACGCCGACCGATTCGACGACGCACGGGGCCTCGCGCTGTGGGGCTGCCTCGGCTCGCCCGACCTCGCCCGTCCCACCACCAAACGCCAGCACGTCTTCCTCAACGGCCGACCGATTCGCGACAAGACGATCCAGCACGCCCTGCGCGAGGCGTACCGGGGGCTGGTCGATCCGGGTAAGCATCCGCTCGCCGTGCTGATGATCGAGATGAGCCCGCACGGCGTCGACGTGAACGTCCACCCGGCCAAAGCCGAGGTGCGTTTCCGCGACCAATCGCTCGTACACCGCGTCGTGTACCGGGCCGCGCGCGAAGCGCTGCTTTCCCAAGACCTCACGCCGCGCACCGGCCCGACAGGCGGCTGGCGTTTCGAACTCCAGCCGACGCCGAACGGCAGCGGTGGGGGGGACGCCCCGCGGCTCGGGTTCCCGTCGCCCGCGGGCTTCGGCGCCGCCGCTTCGTCGCCGGCGCCGGCGCAAGCGCTCGGCTTCGGGGCCGCAGCGGCGTCGGCGACGGGCGCCGAGGCGTCGCAGCATCCGGCCGACGCCGACGCGAGCGTCTCGACCCATGGCGGTCGCCACACGGACCAACCGGCTGAGTTCGATCCCTTCCCGCCGCTCGACGACGCCGACCTCGACGAGGCGACGCGGAGCCGGATCGCAGCGGACCTCGATCGCCTCCGCCACATCTTCAGCGGCGAGCGGCAACGACTGGACGCCGAGCGCGCTCGCCTCGCCGCCGAACGTGACCTCATCGAACGAGCCAGGGCCGAACTCGAAGCGAAGGGGCTTTCGACGGAACACCTTCGTCCGTCCCGCGTCCGCGACGCGGAGGGCCAGAACGCGCTGCCCGCGGCGTCTCCCGCCGACAGCATCCTCCGCGTCCACAACTCGTTTCTGATCACGCAGGACGAGCGAGGGCTGGTCATCATCGATCAGCACGCCCTGCACGAGCGGGTCATGTTCGAGAAGCTCAAAAAGCGATTGTCGGAGCGGGGGTCGTTGGAAAGCCAGCGGCTGCTCGTACCGGCGATCATCGAAACGACGACGCGCCGTTTGGCCGCACTGGACGAATTCGCCGATCTCTTCGCTTCACTCGGCATCGACGCCTCCCCGATGGGCGAGACCTCCGTGGCGGTCCACGCCTTCCCGACCTTCCTCGCCGAGCGCGGCATCGCGGCGGACGCGTTCCTAGGCGAGCTGCTCGAACGGGCCGACGACGAGGGCTTCACGCCGGACTCCGAAGAAGCCCTGCACGAAGTGCTCGACATGATGGCCTGCAAAGCCGCCGTGAAAGCGGGCGACAAGCTCTCGCCGTCCGAGGTCGAAGAGCTGCTCAAACTGCGTGCGGAGACCGATCGCGCGGGCTCGTGCCCCCACGGCCGGCCGACGCAAATCCGCCTCACGCTCGAAGAGCTCGAGCGGCAATTCGGCCGCTGACGGTCGAAAGGCGGGTCGCGCCTGGGATCGCGTCACCGCCCGCCGAACGTGCGTTCGTCTTCCGACGGCCAAGTCCACCGCACTATTCGGACCGGCGGCGTGAAGCGGCGCGGCTCGCAACGGTCGGGCAAACCGCCCGCTCGAACTGGGGCCGGTTCGGGCTCGCCGCGCGGCGGCGACGCGCCGATCCTCCTCGCTGCGTCGAACGCCTCGGCGCCGCGATCCTCCGGAAGGCTCTCATCATGCTCCAGTTCCATCGCCACGCCGCCGCCGCTCGCCGTCTCGCCTTCTCCGCCGCCGTGAGCGGGAGCGCTTTCGCGCTCGTCGGCTGCTCGCAGGGCGGCCCCTGGGCCCGCAACTACGCCGACTTCGACCGCGATCCGGTCCATCGCACGGCTCCCGACGCCGTCAACGTCCGTACCGCCGACAGCGTGCAGCAACTCCAGTTCTGGCCGTCCGTCGACGGCTACACGATGATCGGGCAATCGAAGTTCGAGCGTACGCGGACGAGCGACGAATCGGACGCCGCGCTGCAAGGCCATCTCCGCGACCTCGCCGCGGCGCACGGCGCCACCTACGTCCGCTGGTGCGAGCGTCCGGTCGGAGCGGCGGACAGCCGCGGCCGCGTGCGCTTCGAGTACTTCGCCGCCTTCTACCGCGAAGCGGAACTCCGCTCACCGCAGCAGGCGTTCGCGAATGCGGCGGTCCCCGATCCCCTGTTCACGCGCGACATCACGGTCTACGCGAGCTACGACGTCGAGGCTTGGCGCGACATGCGCGAACGCGGCCGGGAGGACGCCCCGAAGCTCGCCGGCGTGGACGTGCAGCCGGACCCGGCGGAGTGATCCGACGCCCGCCGCTGTCTTCAAATTCGGCCTCGCAGCGCTCGGCGAAAGCGAATCGCGCGGATTCCGTATAGTCGCTCCCCCGGCGTGTCCTTTCGCCGGAGATGGGAGCATTTCGCATGGGACCGGTGGAATCGCTGCACAATCTGTTCAACGCGGGGCACCCCTGCGTGACGATCGTCACGGCCGAAGAGGCCCACGCTGTGGACCTCGTCAAGCAGGCCGTCTCGCCGCGGGTCGACGAGCTGTGGCAATGGTCTGCCGTGAGCGGCCTTCGCCGAGCCGAAATCGAAGGCGCCGAGTCGGTGGACGGCACGATGAACGCCGCCGCCGCAATGAGCCACCTGCTCGAGCGCCAAGACCGCTGTGCGCTGATCGCGCTCGACATGCTCGATCACATGGGCGAGCCGACGGTGGTGCGGGCGGCGAAAGACCTGATCAACCGATTCGAATCGCCCCACGCCGCCCCGCCCCGCGGTCCGGCTCCGATGGGCTCGTCCGGCGGCCCGCCCATGAGCGTGTGCTCGGGCCACCTCGTCCTGATCGACCACGGCGGCGAGCTGCCGTCGTCGCTGGCGTCGAGCGCCGCCGCGTTCGAGGTGCCCCTCCCCGAGGCGGAAGAACTCGAGGAGATCCTCCGCCGGACGCTCTCGCGATACAACCGTGAGGTCGCGAAGGTCGAGGTCGAGATCACGCGGTCGCAGCTCGACGCGTTGGTCGGCAATCTTCAAGGGCTCACGCGTCGGCAGGCCGAGCGCGTCGTGGTCGAGACGGTATCCGGCGATCACCGCTTCGATCCCTCGGATATCGACGTGGTGCTCAAAGCCAAACGACGGCTCTTCGCCGGGAGCGGCGCGCTCGACTTCGTCGATAAACCGACCGACCTCTCGCAGATCGGCGGCATGCGCAACCTCAAGAAGTGGCTCGACCAACGCAAGCGGGCCTTCGCCGCCGACGCCGCGAAGTTCGGCCTCGCCCCGCCGCGCGGCGTGCTGATGCTCGGCGTGCAGGGAACGGGGAAGTCGCTGTGCGCGAAGGCGATCGCCACGGCGTGGGATCGTCCGCTGCTGCGCATGGACGCCGGCGCCCTCTATAACCAGTACATCGGCGAGTCGGAACGCCGGCTGCGCTCGGCGCTGCGGCAGGCCGAGGCGATGGCGCCCGTCGTGCTCTGGATCGACGAGATCGAAAAGGCGTTCGCCTCCGCCGCGAACACGTCGAACGACGGCGGGCTCAGCCGACGCATGTTCGGCGCCCTGCTGACCTGGATGCAGGAACACACGTCGCCCGTCTTTCTTGTCGCCACGGCGAACGACATCGACGCCCTCCCTCCCGAGCTGCTCCGCAAGGGCCGGTTCGACGACATTTTCTTCGTCGACCTGCCGCGCGCGGACGTTCGCCGCGAGATTTACGCCATTCACTTGCGGAAGCGCGAGCGCGATCCGGAGACGTTCGATCTCGACCGTCTCGCTGAGGAGTCCGAGGGCTTCAGCGCCGCGGAGATCGAACAATCGATCGTCTCGGCCCTGCACGCGGCGTACAGCGATTCGCACGCCAGCGGTGACGGCGAGCTCACGACCGAGATGATCGTTGAATCCGTCCGCTCTTCGCCGCCGTTGAGCGTCACCGCCGCCGAGAAAATCGCGGCGCTCCAGCAGTGGGCGGAGGGTCGGTGCGTGCCGGCTGACTGACGACGGGATGATCCAGCGCGTTCGCGAGCGTCGTGGTCGCCTGTCACGTTGGTCGTTCCCGCTATGCCGCTGCGACTCGTGCTTCGGTCGACGTATGATGTGGTGTGCCGATAACGACCGACGCAGCGACATCTCGTCCAGACGAGCCCCAGCCGGCGCGTGACCTGCCGATCATCGGCTGGCGCGAACGCGTCGCCTTTCCCGATTGGGGCGTGGCCGGCGTGCTCGCCAAGATCGACACCGGCGCGTGTCTTTCGGCGCTCCACGTCGTGGACATCGAACGACTGGAAGACGACCGCGTCGCCTTCCACGTCGCGCTCGATCGAAAGGTCTCCAAGCTCAGCGAGCGCATCGAGGCTCGGCTTCGCAGAGAAACGACGATCCGCTCGTCCAACGGTCAGACGCAGAAGCGCTACGTGGTCCACGCGGTGATGGACGTTGGCGGGGTCCGCAGACCCATCGAGATCTCGCTGGTGTGCCGCAAGTCGATGCGTTGCCGCATGCTGCTCGGACGGGAAGCGCTCGGCGGGGCGTTTCTGGTCGATTCCGAACGCGATTACCTGCTGACCACGCGTCCGGAGAGGCCGCCCAAGGCCCCGAAGAAACCCCGCCGCAGACGCTCGCGTGACGCGGCCGACGCCCGCCCGCGCAGCGATGGTCATCGAGCCACCGACGCCCCAAGCACGTAGGGACGCCCACCGCCATGAAACTCGCCATCATGTCCCGCGCCCCCCGGGCGTACAGCACCGTTCGCCTCCGCGAAGCGGCGGAGAAACGAGGCCACGCCGTGCGCGTCGTGGATACGCTCCGCTATTCACTCTTGCTCGAGCACGGCACGCCGGAGCTGTATTACCGCGGCAAACGCGCCGCGCTCTACGACGCGGTCATCCCCCGCATCGGCGCCTCGGTCACCTACTTCGGCACCGCCGTCGTCCGCCAGTTCGAGCAGATGAACGTGTTCTGCCTCAACGGCTCGAACGCCATCAACGAATCGCGGGACAAGCTCCGCTCGCTCCAGCGGCTCTCGCGGTACGACATCGGCATCCCGCCCACGGCCTTCGTCCGCGACCGTAAGGACGTCTTCGACGCGATCCAGCGCGTCGGAGGCGCGCCCGTCATCATCAAGCTGCTCGAAGGCACCCAAGGCGTCGGCGTCATTCTCGCCGAGACTCAGAAGGTCGCCGAAGCCATCATCGAAACGCTTCACTCCGCGAAACAGAACGTGCTGGTCCAGAAGTTCGTCGCCGAGAGCAAAGGCAAAGACGTCCGCGCGTTTGTGGTGGGCGACCAGGTGGTCGCCGCGATACGACGCACGGCGCAGGGCCAGGAGTTCAGGTCCAACGTCCACCGGGGCGGAGTCGCCCAGTCGGTCGATCTCGACGAGGTGTACCGGGAGACGGCCGTCCGTGCGGCGCATGTGTTGGGTCTGCGCGTCGCGGGTGTGGACATGCTCGAATCGGCCGAGGGGCCGCAGGTCATGGAGGTGAACTCTTCGCCCGGGCTGGAGGGGATCGAGAAAGCGTCGGGCGTCGACGTCGCCGACCGCGTAATCGAGTATCTCGAGTCGCGGATCAAGTTTCCCGACCTCGACTTCCGCTATCGCATCTCAGCGTCGCGCGGCTACGGCGTCGTAGAGATGCCCATGGTCAAGGGGCACTCGCTCGCCGGCCACACGCTTCGGGAGAGCGAGCTCCGCGAGCGGGACGTGCTGGTCCTTTCGATCGCGCGAGGAAAGAAGACGATCCCCAATCCCGCAGCCGACGAGCGTGTCGAAGAGGGGGACGTGCTGCTGTGCTTCGGCAAGCTCGAAGCGATGCGCGGCTTGATGCCCGAATCCCGTCGACGCCGACGCAAAAAGAAGAGCAAAAAAAGCTCCGCATCTCCCGCCGGCTGAGCGACGGCGGCGACGAGCCCGAGCGGCACGCGCTTCACACCTTGGCGCATTGGATCAGACGTGCTGCAGCTTGTTGACGCTGTTCAACGCGGCCACCTTGTAGCACTCGGCAAGCGTCGGATAGTTGAAGACGGTCTCGACGAAATAATCGACCGTACCGTTGAGCGCCATGACGGCCTGACCGATGTGGATCAGTTCGGTCGCCCCGGCGCCGATGATGTGAACGCCGAGCACGTGCCGCGTTTCCTGGTGAATCAGCAGCTTGAGCATGCCGTGTTGATCGCCCAGCAACTCGCCGCGGGCGATCTCCCGGTAGTAGGCCTTGCCGGACTCGAAAGGGACGTCCATTCGAGTCAGTTGCTGCTCGGTGTGACCGACGATCGACATTTCGGGGATCGCGTAGATGCCGAAAGGGAACAGTTCGGGCGTGGAGTTGGTGGTCACCCCGAACATATGGCAAGCCGCCAGGCGTCCCTGTTCCATCGCGGTCGACGCGAGGGCCGGGAAGCCCACCAGATCGCCGCCCGCGTAGATGGACGCGGTCTCTTCGGGGGCTTCGATGCGGGGCGTGTCCGGTTCGCCGATCGGGCGGCCGGTCAGTTCCGGATCGCCCGGCGGCGCCATATCGGGGTCGGGCAGCACCTGATAGTTCCGATTCACGCGGACGCGTCCGCGGCGGTCGGTCCTCACGCCGACCGAGTCCAGCCCGAGCTTCCCCGACGCCGCCTGCCGACCGACGGCGTAGAGCAGGCACTCCGACCGCAACACCTTGTCGCTTTCGAGCGTGGTCTGAACCAATTGTCCGGTCGCGGACCTCGCGGTGTCCGGCGCTTCGACGAGTTCGACCCGGGTCGCTTTCTCGCCGAGGCGGAGGGTCATATCGCTCTGCCGCAGGTGATACTGGAACGCCTCCTGGATCTCCGGATCGAGAAAGTCCAGCAGCTTGTCGCGGCCTTCGATGAGCGTGACCTTCACCCCGAGCGCCTGCATCATCGAGGCGTACTCGCTGCCGATCACGCCGCCGCCGATGACCACGCACGTTCGCGGCAGCCGGGGCAGCGTCAGCAGGCCGTCCGCGTCGACGACGTGCTCCTTGTCGAAGGGGATCGTGTCCGGGCGGACGGGCGTCGTGCCCGTCGCGAGGAACACGAACCGCGTCGTCAGTCGGCTCTCCTGCGCCCCTCTCGTGACCACGACGCCGTGCGCCCCGTCGAGCCGACCCGATCCGTGGATCAACTCGACGTCGTTCCGCGAAAGCTGATCGGCCACCACGTCGGTCTGATGCCGCACCACATGCTGGCACCAGAACGACAGGTCCTGGATCGTCACCTCACGGTTCGCGATCGGCGGGCTCTGTCGGAGGAAGTCCTGTCGCTGAATCCCGGTCAGGTGGAGGATGGCTTCGCGGAGGGCCTTCGAGGGGATGGTTCCGGTGTTGATTGCGACACCGCCGACGACCTCGCGTCGTTCGACGATCGCGACCCGTTTACCAAGCTTCGCCGCCTGGATCGCGCAGCGCTGCCCCGCCGGTCCGGAGCCGATCACCACCAGGTCGTACTCAAAGTCGTGTTGCGGCAAAGCGTGATCCTTCGTATGCGGAGTATGCCACGTTCCTCTTGTGAGTATCGACCGCAGACGCGAGCCGCATGCACGTTCGGCGACGACGGGTCGGTCTCGACATACGAAGACGCGGCCGGCAGGCGTGCTCGTCGGCCGCCGAATCACCGGCGAGCGTCGGTCCCGACGGGGCGGGCCGGCCGCGATCGGACGAGCGCGAAGAGAAAAAACACCGCGGGGGTCCGAAAACCGGCTGCTGCTCGCCCGCCGCGGCGAATCGACCGAAGTAAACTGTCAGACGTTCCGGGCCGCGGCGGGCGGCGTTCGCCCCCGGACCGCGGCCGTTATCCCCTCTTCTGGGCAGATAGAGAGGGCGAGGGCGATCAGTCCCGCCCCGGCAAGGCCAGCAGGTTATGAGCAAGGCCCCAACCCCGGTTGGTCCCTCCGTCAACGGCTGGAACGCGGACTACCTCGACGATCAATACGCGCGCTGGAAAAGCGAGCCCGCCTCCGTCTCCGCCGATCTCCAGCAGTTCTTCGCAGGCTTCGACCTCGCGGTCGCGAAAGGCCCCGCCGCACCGCCGAGTCCGAACGGCTCGGCAGGCTTGAGCCCGTCGAAGCCGCATCTCGTCGTCGGCGACGACATCGGGCACGCCGTCGCCGAGCACGACCTTATCGACGCGTACCGCGAACTCGGTCACCTCTGCGCCGCGATCGACCCGTTCGGCCGCGAGCGCGACATGCCGCTCGAACTCACGCCCGAGTTCTGGGGACTCGACGAGAACGACCTCGACGACTCCTACCCGGCGCCGACGATCGCCGAGCAGGCACTCCCGCTTCGGGACATCATCCGAGAGTTCGACACCACCTACTGCGGCACGCTCGGCGTCGAGGTCGGCCACCTCACGTCCCGCAGTGAGCGAGACTGGTTCTACAACCGGGTCGAACCAACGCGCAATTCTCCTCAACTCTCGCGGGGCGAGAAAGCCCATGTGCTCTACCTGCTGCACCGCGCAGAGATGTTCGAAAAGTTCTGCGGCAAGCGATACCCGGGCGTCAAACGCTTCAGCCTCGAGGGCGGCGAGAGCCTCATCCCGCTGCTCGACCGCGTCGTGGAGCGGGCGGGCGACGCGTACGACGTCGAGGAAATCGTCTTCGCGATGTCGCACCGCGGCCGCCTCAACGTCCTCATCAACGTGCTCGGCAAAACCTACGAGCAGGTGTTCACGGAGTTCGAAGACGCGTGGGCCGAGGACGCCGAGGAGGGCGGCGGCGACGTGAAGTACCACCGCGGCTTCTCGTCCAACCGCGTCCTGCCCTCGGGCAAACATGTCTGGCTCGCGATGGCCTCGAACCCATCGCATCTCGAGGCGGTCGGCCCCGTCGCCCTCGGACGCTGCCGCGCCAAGCAGCGGCTCAAAGGCGACTCCGCACGCAATCGGGTCGTGCCGCTCGTCATGCACGGCGACGCCGCGGTCATCGGTCAGGGCGTCGTCGCCGAAACCTACAACCTCGCGTACCTCCCGGGCTACACGGTCGGCGGGTCGATCCACGTCGTCGTCAACAACCTCATCGGCTTCACGACCGGCGTCGACGACGCCCGCTCGTCCCGCTACGCCACCGACATGGCCAAAATCATCGAAGCCCCCGTCCTCCATGTGAACGGGGAGGACCCCGAGGCGGTGGTGCAGGCCGCCCAACTCGCGCTCGATTACCGCATGCAGTTCAACAAGGACGTGGTGATCGACCTGCTCTGCTACCGCCGGCACGGGCACAACGAGACCGACGAAGCGATGTTCACCCAGCCGCTGCTCTACAAACAGATCAAGAGCAAGCCCTCGGTCACGACGTCATACGCGCACCGACTCAAAGACGCTGAGGTCATCAACGAGGCCGACGTCGAGCAAATCCGCTCCGAGCTCGAAGAAGACCTCGACCGCGCGTTCCTCGCCGCCCGGAACACCCCGGTCGATCCGACGCCGGATCCCGGGCACCGGCAGTGGGAAGGCGTCACCGGCGAGTGGAGCTTCGAACACACGGACACCGGCGTTCCCGAAGAAGACCTCCGCGAAATCGCGAACTCGCTTTCGACCTGGCCCGACGGGTTCCAGCCGCACCGCAAGCTCGTCCGCACGCTTCAGCAACGCACCAAGGCCGTGCTCGACGGCGAGCCGTTCGACTGGGCGACCGCCGAAGCTCTCTCGCTCGGAGCGTTGCTGTGCGAGGGCTTCATCGTCCGTTTCACGGGCCAGGACTCCTGCCGCGGCACGTTCAGCCAGCGCCACGCCGTGCTGCGCGACGTCGAGACGGCCGAGCGGTATGTGCCGCTGAACCACATCCACGAGATGGGCGTGCCGGGCACCGAGCAAGAAGCCGGCACGATCAACGAGCACGGCGTCATGCGCCAAGGCAAACTTTGCATTTACGACAGCCCGCTCAGCGAGTACGCCTGCATGGGCTTCGAGTACGGCTTCTCGCTGGCTTCGCCGCGCATCCTGGCGATCTGGGAGGCCCAGTTCGGCGATTTCTCCAACGGAGCTCAGGTCGTCATCGACCAGTTCCTCGCCTCCGCCGAACTCAAATGGCAACGCTGGTCGGCCATGACGCTGCTCCTCCCGCACGGCTACGAGGGGCAGGGTCCGGAGCATTCCTCTGCGCGGCTCGAGCGATTCCTCAAGCTGTGCGGCCAGAACAACATGCAGATCTGCTACCCGTCGACGCCCGCGCAGTATTTCCATGTGCTGCGTCGCCAGATGCATCGGCCGTTCCGAAAGCCGCTGGTGCTGATGACGCCCAAGAGTCTGCTGCGTCTGCCGGCGTGCCGGAGCACGATCGCGGAGCTGACCACGCGAGAGGGCTTCCAGGAAGTGATCGACGACAAGCGATTCGTCGCCGAGCCCAAGAAAAGGCCGAAGGTGACGCGCGTGCTCTTCTGCACCGGCAAGGTGTTCTACGACCTGCAGGAGCGGCGAGAGAAAACCGGCCGCGACGACGTGGCGATCGTCCGCGTCGAGCAGCTCTATCCGCTCAATCAGGCGAAGCTCAAGGCCGTGCGCGAGAGCTATCCAGCCGACGCGGAGCTCATGTGGGTCCAGGAAGAGCCGAAGAACATGGGCGCCGCCGGGCACATGTTCATCTCGTGCCGCGACGCGTTCGATTGGGACCTGTCTTACGCCGGCCGCCCGTTCTCCGGCACGCCGGCGACCGGCTCGCCCAAGATGCACGCCAAGCAACTCGACGAGTTCCTGACGCGCGCCATCGGCCCACTCGGACCGTCCGGGGACGACGAGGCGGGACCGCCGCGGGATCGCGACAAGGCGTCGGCCGACAAGTCCGACAAGAAAGCGAAGTCGCGGAAAACGGCGGCCGCCTGAGCCCGCCCGCGCCGCGGGGCCGCCGCTGCGCGACCCGGGTGACGCGACGCCGCCCGGGTACACTGAACGCCGGTCGCTCGGTCGTCCCCGTCGGAACGGCCGCATCCTTCGGCACGCCTTCTCGACACGCCCGGGTCCGCCCCGGCGGCATCACGGAACACGAATCACATGGCCACCGAGATCACGATCCCTCAGCTTGGCGAATCCATCTCCGAAGCCGTCGTCGCTTCATGGCTTCGGGCCGACGGCGAATACGTCGAACGCGACGAGGAGATCGTCGAACTCGAGACCGACAAGGTCACCATGCCGCTGCCCGCTCCAGCAGCCGGCGTGCTGAAACACGGCGCGGCTGAGGGAGACACCGTCGAAGTCGGCTCCTCCTTGGGCACGATCGACGAGTCGGCGGAGAAGCCCGCGGGCGGCGACGGCGCCGCGAAGGCCCAGTCGCAGAAGCAGCAGGGAGGTTCGGCGCAGTCCGGCGCCGAGAAGAAAGCAGGCGCCGCGGTCGCCGACACGCCGGCCGCATCGTCCGAAGCGCCGCAAGGCTCGCCCGACGCGAAGGTCGAGGCCTCGCACGCGTCAGAACACAGCGACGCGACCAGCGGGTCCACGGGCGATCACGCCAGCGCAGGCCACGGCGGACGCATGCCGAGCGGCGACAACGTCCGCGCGACGCCCGTCGCCCGCAAACTCGCCGAACAGTTCGGCGTCGATCTGCACGCCGTCATGCCCACCGGCCCGGGCCGACGCATCCGTGAGCAGGACGTGCTCGCCGTTCTTCAGGCCCAGCGCTCGGCCCGCTCCGGTTCGGCCAACGGCGCCGCCGCCAACGGCCGCGCCGCGTCGGCATCCGCCACCACCGAAACCACCGCCGGCCCCAGCCGCGAAGTCCGCCGTGAGCGCATGAGCCAACTCCGCCGGCGCGTCGCCGTCCGCCTCGTCGAAGCCCAGCAGACCGCGGCCATGCTCACCACCTTCAACGAGTGCGACATGACCAACGTCATGGCCCTCCGCTCGAAGCACAAGGACGCCTTCCTCGACAAGCACGGCGTCAAGCTCGGCTTCATGTCCTTCTTCGCCAAAGCCGCCGTCTCCGCCCTCCAACGCGTCCCCAACGTCAACGCCTTCATCGTCCAAGGCGAGAAAAGCCCCGAAGTCGAACACCACGACTACTGCGACATCGCCTTCGCCGTCGGCACGGACAAGGGCCTCGTCGTGCCCGTTCTCCGCAACGTCGAGAGCAAGTCGTTCGCAGAGATCGAATCGGGCCTCGGTGAACTCGCCAAGAAAGCCCGCGAAGGGAAGCTCACGCTCGACGAGATGCAGGGCGGCACGTTCACCATCTCCAACGGCGGCGTCTACGGCAGCATGCTTTCCACCCCCATCCTCAACCCGCCGCAGTCCGGCATCTTGGGCATGCACAACATCATCCGCCGCCCGATCGAGCATCCCGAAAAGCCGGGCGAGATGGCGCTGCGGCCCATGATGTATCTCGCCCTCAGCTACGACCATCGCATCGTCGACGGTGAAGGCGCCGTCACGTTCCTGAAGCACATCAAGGAATGCATCGAATCGCCGGAACGGCTGCTGTTGGGCATGTGATCGCCTTCAACGGCACGCTCAAACGGTCGTCCGGATGACGCGAGCGGCGATCGCACAGAGCCGAATCCGATTCGAGCGTCGGCCGGTCGGAAGGTAAGGCGCCTGCTTTGGCTCTCTCGACCTCGATCTGGGATACGTCCCATGCCGCTCCGCCGCGTCCTCCTTATCTCAGCCCTCGCTGGCTTCGCGCTCGCGGCGTTGTTTGGCTCGTTCGCGATTTTCTTCGATACGCTCCCACTCGCCGAAGAAGTCGCGGGGCTGAGCCTCGCCTTGAGCGGGTGCGGGTTCGGGGCGATGCTGTGCCTCCTGCCGTTCGGTCGTCGGAGCGCTTCGGTCGTCGCGCGGCTCGGCGGCTCGGTCGGCGAATGCGGGAAGCCCGACGCTGCCGAGCGCTTCGCCGAGCGGTTCGCTGTGCCCGACGACGAATGACGACGCCGAAGTCGCATCGAAGCCGCGGTGATCGACGCACAGCCGCACTCGATGACGCCGTCCGCGCGGCGCTCGGCGAACATGCGCAAAGGCTCCCCCAATTCGACCCCGCCGACGCCGGCGTTCGGGCCGAGGTCCTGCTCCTCCTCAAGTCGCCCGGTTCGGGCGCGGCCAACCGCGGGATCGTCAGCCTCGACACGGGCGACGCTCCCGCCGAACGCCTACGCGAAGCCGTCGAACGTGCGGGCCTCTCCCGCAGCACTCTCGCTGTCTGGAACGTCATCCCCTGGCCGCTCGATCGGCCGAACCGCTCGCTTCGCGTCGCCGAGTTGGACCGGGCCTTCCCCGCGCTCCGCGCCGTGATCGACCGCTTGCCGCGACTCCGCGCCGTGGTCCTGATGGGCGGCGCCACCCACCGCGCGTGGGAACGGTTCGAGCGCAGCGAGTGTTTCCCCCGCCGGGACTTGCGCGTCACCCACGCCTGTAGTCCGCGGGCGCAAGGCCGATCGCGTGAACGTGTCGTCGCCTCGCTCACCCAAGCCATCCGCGCCGCTATGTAAACCTTCGTACAACTCGGCGTCACCCACGGTCAATGGCGAGCGGTGGCGGCCCATCGCCTTCGGTGGCGCTTTATCCTTAGCCTTATGTCGCGCACTCCGATCACCGTCAGCATCGACCCCGACATCGCCCGCGCCGCCACCCCGCCCGGCGCCTTCTACACCGATCCCACCGTCTACGAACACCAACGGCAATCGCTCTTCCCCGCCTCATGGCAGTTCGTCTGCGACGCCGAGCCCGTGCGTGTTCCGAGGGCCACCTACCCCTTCACCTTCCTCGAAGGCTGCGTCGACGAGCCGCTCCTGCTCACGCGCGACGACAGCGACCGGCTGCACTGCGTCTCCAACGTCTGCACCCACCGCGGCGCCCTCGTCTGCGAACACGCCGGCGTCGTCGGCAAAACGCTCACCTGCCGCTACCACGGACGCCGTTTCAATCTCGACGGCTCGTTCAAACACATGCCGGAGTTCGACACGGCTGAGGGATTCCCTCGCCCCGAAGACAATCTCTCGAAAGCGCCCGTCGCACAATGGCGACAGTTCGTCTTCGCCAGCCTCGGGCCCGCGTTTCCGCTCGACGATCTGGTCGCCGACATGGAGCGCCTGGTCGGCTTCCTGCCGATCGAATCCGCCCGCCTTCGTCCCGACCGATGCCGCGACTATCTCGTCCGCGCGAACTGGGCGCTCTACATCGACAATTATCTTGAAGGGTTCCACATCCCATTCGTTCACGCCTCTCTGGGCGAATCGCTCGACTACGGCGCCTATCGCACCGAACTCTTCCCGCGCTCGAATCTGCAATTGGGTATCGCCGAGGGCGCCGAAGAGACGTTCGACCTGCCGCCGGATCACCCCATGAGCGGCGAGCACGTCGCCGCCTTCTATTTCTGGCTGTTCCCCAACACGATGTTCAACGTCTACCCGTGGGGAATCAGCGTCAACGTCGTGCGCCCGCTCGCGGTCGATCGGACGAAGATCAGCTTCCTCAGCTACGTTTGGGACGACTCGAAGCTCGAACGCGGCGCCGGCGCCGACCTCGACCGCGTCGAGCGTGAAGACGAAGCCGTCGTCGAATCGGTGCAGCGCGGCCTCCGGTCCCGCCTCTACACGACGGGCCGGTATTCGCCCGCCCGAGAGCAGTGCGTGCACCACTTCCACCGCCTGCTCACGACGGTCGGGGACGACCGAACCTGAGCCCCGCGACCGACCCGGCGACGCCCGGGCTTCCTCAACGTCGCGGCGGCGAGCCCACCACCGTCGTGTCGTAGCGAACCCCCTCGGGCACGTGCACCGGCTGCTTCACCTTCACGCCGAACTCGCCTTCGGTGATCTCGAGCGCGTCGACCGCCACGAAGGACGTGTACGCGGACACGAGATTCGACGTCATCGCCAGCGCCTCGATCCGATCGGGCAACGTCTCGTCGGCGGCGAACGCCATCGCGTCCATCATGTCGGCGATCGCGGTGCGGGCCCACATGGTCGGCAGCGCCGGATGCGCCCGCGCGACTTCCTCATGCCGCTGAACGGGCGCCTCGAGCGTCACCACACGGCCCGCCATGTTCCCCGTGACACGCACCGAGTCGGGCAGTTCGCCCTCGTATCGACCCGTCACGATCAGCGGCCGCCCGGCGAGTACGTCGAGGTTCCGGCTCGGGTACACCGCGCTCGCCGTGACGCCCGGGCCGAAGTCGACCCGCACGTCCGCCATCACCGGCCGACTCACGCGCTCGAAAAACGCGTCCACCAACGAAGCCGGCGAATCCTGCTGGCCCAGAAAGGCCACCGCGCCCCGGCCGAGCTTGGCCATCCGCTCGATCAGGTACCGGTTCGGGGCCGAGCCGACGCCCACCGAAAACACACGGCCGTCTTGCAGGTGCTCGTGAATCACGGCCAGCACTTCGCTCTCACTGCCGATGAACCCGTCGGTAAAGAAGAGCACCAGCCGCTGACGCTCCGCGTCGCGGTCGGGCTCGAGCGCCGCCCGGATGCCTTCGACCGCCCGCGTACCCCCGCCCGCTCGGAGCGCGTCGATCCACCGAACGGCCTCGCGGAGGTTCCGGTCGTTCGCCGGCTGCGGATTCGCGAACAGGCTGCCCGCGCTCCCGGCGAATCGCACCACGTTGAACGAATCCCGCTCGTCAAGCGAACGCACCGCCCGCCGCATCGCCTTCCGCGCCGCTTCCATGTGCGGCCCCGACATGGACCCCGACGTATCGATCACGAAGATGAACTCGACCGGAGTCCGCGCCGATGACTGAGAGAAATCCGACGGCGGCATGAGCATCACCGAAAACGTGCCGCGATCGACCGACCCGGCGCCTTCTCCTCCCGCGACACCCGCGCCCGCAAACGCCCCAGCCCGGTCTGGCGTGATGAGCGTCGCGCTCGCCAGCCGCGAGCGATCGACGCCGATGCGCAGCACGAAGTCTCGATTCGCCACGGAATCTCGCCGCAGCGTGACCCGCGCCGTCGTCGAACCGGTCCGCTCGACGTCGACGACATGGTTCATCGACCGCACGAACTCGATCGGAAACCGCGCGTCGACGTCGACCTCCACGGAAACCCGGTGCGGAGTCTCTTCGTCGGGCGAGAGATACGTGACGGTCGTCCCGGGTTCGCCCGGCTCGGCGACATGGTCCGACGGCCGAGCGTGCACGGGATCGGTCGCGCCGGGCGGGTTGAACCGCGGGCCGACGGTCATCGGGAAGACGAACTCGAACGCGTCGTCGCGGTACGGCAGCGTGTGAAAGTACGTGATGTCCAGATCGATCGACTCGCCCGGCTCGATGTTGGCGACCTTCTGCGTGAAGATGTTCGGCCGCTCCTGGTTCATCAGGCTGGCGCGGTGTCCGCGCGAGCGGGCTTCGGCGTAGATGCGCTGCGCTTCCTCACGCGGACGGATCACGCCGCGGATGCGACGCTCGCCGATGGTCATCACGAAGTCGTGCACGGCCGCGTCCTGCGGCAATGGGAAGACGTACTCCGCCTCGATCTTGACGTCGTACGGGTTCGCGAACCGCTGCCGAACGTTGACCGCCGAGAGATAGCCGTCGATGTCCGCCTCCACCGCCGTGCTTTGCAGCGGCATGTCGAGCACTTCCGCGGACTCGCGACCGTCGGCGCCGTCGCCGGGGGGCATGCGCCGAGCCCGCATCGCCCCCGACCGAGGACGGTCGGCCTCCGCATCCGCCCGATCGTCGGCGTCGGGTTCGAGCGGGCTGATGACCCAGAGTTCCTCCCCCGGCGCGAGCGCCATCGACGGATACCGGCGCTCCGTGAGCGTGAGATCGTCGACCGTCACGTTCTGCCGCGTCGTCGTTCGGGCGCCGTCTTCGGCGGGACGTTCTCGCTCGCCGAGTCGGCGGTCCCCCGCGTCGGCTTGCAGTGCGCTCGAAGGATCGGGCGCCTTCGAGGCGAAGTTGGAGGTGGAGGATCGCGGAGACGAAACGTCCGCGCGAGTACGGCCCGGCTTGATCAAGTCGTACATGGTTCCAGAATGAGCATCCAGTTCCGCCCGTCGTCCGAGGTTCAACTGCCGCGATGAGGGAGCGACGCCAGAAAGCGACTCGTCGGCCGCGCCGACCGGAGCGCGAAGTTCGCGTTGCGCCAGCGAACCGGCCCCCGACGACGAAGCCGCCGCATGCATGCTTTTCGAGCTCACGTTCGTGCAACTCATCGTCAACACGACCAGCGCCGCGAGGCAGAGCAATCCCAACGCCACCAACGACGCTCGCGACCGCATCAACTTGCTGTCAGCCGACGTTGTTCTCATAGCTTTGCTCTTCATCGCGTTGCTCCTTCGTTCATCGCGTCCTCACTCATCGGCGCGCCTTCGTCGTCGCTCGGCCGCTGATCCTGTTCGCTCTCATCGGAGCCGCCCGCCGCCGTCCGCGCGTCGATCAAACGCAGCGACGCCGCTTCGAGCCGATCCCCGTCGGGCCCCGCTGATGCCGCCAGCCGTCCCACAATCACGTTGTCCAAGGGTTCGCTCGCCGAATCGGCGGGCAGCCAGAAATGCAACCGTGCGACACGCACACGGCCGGCTCGCAATTCCTCATCCAGCGTGAACGCCGCGATCTTCACCAACGGGCCGTCCGCCTCCGCCTCGCGACCCGCGAGCGCGACCGGGTCGTAGTGGGGGGGCGCCACGAACGCCGAGTCCGACGCCCCGCCCTCGACACCCGCCAGCGTCACGCCCGCGTTCAGCGGGGTCACCTCCACCTGATACGCCGCAAGCGACGCATCCGGCCCCGGATCGATCACCACGTCTACAGCCGCGAACGTCCCAACCCGCGCCCGTGCGTCGTCCGAAGCCTCGCCCGGTTCAACCGTTCGGTCGGACGCGGAGGTCAACGCCGTCGCCGAGAGCACGCACGCCACGGCCGCCGCGGCGAGACTCGGCCTGCGACGCCGGCGACACGCGGGCGCCCCGCTCGGTCCCGATACCGTGTGCCGGTCGGTTCGCTCGATCACGCCACGCCTCCCGTCGTCGTTCGTACAACCCCGTTCAGCGTCTCGCTCGCAGGTCGCCGCACCGCCGAAGACAGCTTCACCGCCGCGTCCATGATCATCTCGACGTCCTTCGAGTCGACCGTCCCATCGCCGTTCACGTCAACGCTCGGCGCCGACGGTTCAGACGCGCGATCGCCCACAGGCCGCTCCGCCGCCCGCGCCGCGAGGAACGCATCGAGCACATCGACCACACCGTCTCGGTTCAGGTCGAACCTCGCGTCGACGGTCGCGGACGACGCCTCCGCTGGTGAGAAAGCGGACCGCGCAGCAGCCGTCAGCGACCGCTCGGACCGCGCCGACGGGTCGATCGCCTCCGCTGCTTCGGTCGCCGGCGATTGATCTTGACGACGCTCCCGCCTCGCCGACTGATCCGACTCCCGCAACGATTCGAGCGACGCGTCGCGTTCTTCCCGCTCGCCGCTCGTCGCCGAGGCCACGTCCCCGCTCCCGCCTCCGCTCGGCCCGGCCGGCGGCGTCATCGCGAACGGCGCCACCAGGAGCAGCACCGACGCCGCCGCAAGCGCACCGACCGCCACCATCGGCCCCCGACGCCTGAACCAGACTCGCCCGCGACCCTGCGCCGCCTCCTGCTCGATTCGCCTCAACTCGGGTTCCGCCACCACCATCACCCGATCCCGCAGCCCCGCACGATCGCCGGGCGCCGCCCCGTGCGCCTCCCGCAATGCCGACATCATCGACGCCGGAAGATCCACCGGGCTTTCGTCCCGCCCCGCCTCCCCCCGGGCGCCGAAGTCACCCGCGTCGCGTGCCGGCTCCCCAACGGCTCCGCCGTCCGATCGGGCAGCGCCGTCCGCGGACCGTTCGGAGCCACGGTTCGGCTCTTGTTCAAACCCCGCTTCATTCCCCGGCTGAGAGTCGCCAAGCCGTCCCGTGTTGTCGTCGCGCTTACGCTTATTCATCGTATTCGGCCTCCGAGGCCCGCCACATCTGCAGGGCGCTTCGCCGCGATCGGTTCATCCGTCGTGAACCATTCCAAAAAAATTCGACCGTCTCGTCCCGACTGGCCCTCACCGGTCCGCACCTGCGACGTCCCGCAACGCCGGGTGCCCCCGCAGCGCCTTCGACGCATGAAACAGCCGGCTCTTCACCGTGCCCGGGGGCACACCGATCGCCAGCGATACCTCGTTCACCGACATCCCGTGAACCACCCGCATCAACAGCACCTCACGATGATGGTCCGGCAACGAGTCCAACGCTGCGAGTAACGCCCCGTGCGTCTCTCCCGTCCCCGATGCGCCATCGTTCCCGTCACCGTCGCCCCCAGCTCGCTGCGGCGACGAACTGCCCAGCAGGTCAGCACCGTCCGGCTCACGCTGCGCGAGCGCGGGGGTTCGGCGACGCCGCTGGCGAGCCGCGGCCTGCGCGTTGTGCTTCAAAACCGGGTAGAGAAACGTCGTCAGCTTCGCCCGCAGCTCGAAGCCGGGGAACTTCCGCAACAGGTATAAAAACGAGTCTTGCACCGCGTCCGCAGCCAAGCCCTCGTCGTGCGCGAAACGCCGGGCGACCGCGTAGGCCCAATCGCAATACCGCTCGAATATGGCCTCGAACGCCGCGGTTTCACCCGCGTTCAGTCGCGCCACCAAGGCCGCGTCGTCGGCCTCGTCGGCCGAACCCAGACGCAGCGTCGAACCGCCGCCCTCGGCCCGCTCCGACGACCCGGTCGGCTCCCTCGCGCCGGTTTCGCTGTCGCTGCGGCTCGTCAATGTCGGGTCCGCCTGCAAGAACCTTTGTGACGCCCCCAAGCGAGCGTCGCAATCGATGCTACCGTTTCCCGATCAATCGGTGTCGCTTCTCCTCATCGACGCCGATCGCCCAGAGTCTTCTCTTTCCGAAACGACAACACGACGGCCGCCCACCATGAGTGCACACACACGCAACGAATCGCACAACACCTCCCGCCGGCCCGGCATCCGCTGGCGGCGGCGGATCGCCGCCTATTCGGTTCTTCTCCTCGCCGCGTTCGGCGCCGTCGCGCTCGGGGGCTGCATGTTCCAGGAACGACTCATCTTCCCGTCTCACTTCGCCGGCTCGCCAACGGGCTACGTCCCGCCCGATGTGTCGCAATGGTGGATCCAACACGCCGACACCTCGCACCCAACCTCTAACCAGCCTGCCGCCCGCACCGAAGTCTGGTGGTCGCTCGGCGCCGGTCGCACCCCCGACTCGCCCGGCCCCGCCGTCATCTACTTCCACGGCAACGGCGAGATCCTCGAAGAAATCGACCCCCGCAAACGCACCATGTACACCTCCCGCGGCGTCAGCATCGCCATGATGGAGTACCGCGGCTACGGCAACGCCGACGGCAAGCCCGGCCAGCGTCGCATCGGCGCCGACGCCGAGCGCCTCCTCGAACTGGTCCAAGCTCGGCCCGAGGTCGACCCCGACCGGCTCATCTTCCACGGACGAAGCCTCGGCGGAGGCGTCGCCGCCCAACTCGCCGCACACTCGCCGCCAGCCGCGCTCATCCTCGAAACCACCTTCACCTCCGTCCTCGCCATGGCTCGACGCTACCTCGTGCCCGCTGCATGGGTGCGTCACCCCTTCCGAACCGACCATGTCATCGACCACACCTACTCGGGACCCGTCCTCGTCTTCCACGGCGACGCCGACGGCATCATCCCCGTTCAGCACGGCCGACGGCTTGCGGAGATCGCGCCCGATCGAACGCGCTACATCGAAACCGTCGGCGACGGCCACAACGACTTCCCGCGCGATTTCCCGGCCTTCGAGGCGGCAGTAGGGGAGTGGCTACACCACATCGGCGTGCTGCCCGCAGCACAAGCATCAACCGAAACCGACACATTGTCCGACGAACCCCCGAGCGAGCCCGAACCCAACGACCCGCGGTGAGCGCTCAGCCGAACGCCTCCTGCAACGCCTCCGCCAGCATCGCCTCGTCCGCCGCGTCCAGCGAGTCCGCGTAACTCGGCGCTTTCGACTCGACGTCGTCGTAAGCCAGAATCAACATCGTCACGCCCTCGGTCGACGCCGCGAACTCTCGGCTCGTTCGGCAGCGTTCCACAAGCTCGGCGCCGTCCGAATCGGGAAACTTGCCGAACAACGTCAACGCCACCAGACACACGCGGGCGGTGCGCAATTCGTCGGCAAGTTCGTCCTCTGTGTTCGCTCGAGCGACCACGCTCCCGGGCAACGCTCTCCGTGCGAGGGCGCTCAATCGATCGGCCTCGGCCCAACGGTGACCGACCAGAACCACACGATCCCGACCATCATCACGAACGACGGCCTTCAAATCTCGCTCCGCGGTCATTCCTCTCTCCTCCAATCCGAGACAGACGCGAACCTTGCTGAAACCGGCGAGTCCCCACAAAGTCGGACCAGCATAGCGCACCAACGAGCCACCGGGCTCATGATCGGACGTCGTCACGGCGTACCAAATTCGTGCATCCCGCCGCCGAGCCGCCGCGCCTCCCGCCGCATCTCGGCCCAGCCAAGCCGTGCTCGGCTGCCCCCGCGATACGGTCTCCCACCGCCGACGCCGGGCGCAAGGCTCCGACGCTGGGACGTTCCCCGAAAGCCGCCGCCGCCGTCGTCGCGCCCGTGATGCGGAAAGGCCCTGAAACCAACCGGATTCAGGGGTTGGTCTTCGATTATGTTGCTCTTGTTCGTCGCTCCGCTGTTCGTCACCCCGCGCCGACTCGCCACTCCAGCACGCACACGCAGCCCCCTCCCGAACCCGACGGCCCGCCCCACGTCAGCACATCGCAGCCGACATGCCCGATAGTGCACGGCACGGTCCGCGCGAGACGAAAGAACGATGCACCACACGCTCCACACGACGCTTGCTTGGTCGGACGCGATCGCGATCCTCCCGATCGCCGCGGGTCTCGCGGCCGCCTGGTGTGTCGCATCGCTGCTCGACGCCGCCGTGCTCCTTCCCGCCTACGGCGGG